>Ga0307377_10000089_pt1 | contig 130209 bp, 122 predicted proteins | sample TR3MG_FD_202535 | JGI IMG/M metagenome (GOLD analysis project Ga0307377, IMG submission 202535) | Soil microbial communities from Risofladan, Vaasa, Finland - TR-3 | ecosystem: Environmental > Terrestrial > Soil > Coastal area > Acid sulfate soil | place: Finland: Risofladan, Vaasa...
ACCGGGAGCTCCGCAAGGATCTGGCGGCGTTCCGGCGCGAGAGCACCTGCTTCACCCGCAACGTTGCCAACGGGCTGTCTCGGTTCGCCTGCCACATGGCGTACCACAACTACCAGAAGCCATACCGAGTCGAATCGGTACAGACCGACGCTTCTGTGCACGCGGAGAAGGCTGGGATCGACCCCAAGGCGATCAGGGCACAGCTTGCGAGGCTCTATTCCGACCGGCCGTTCATCAGCCAGCACAAGCCAAGTGACGAGGCTGCAAGGATTTGGCTCAAGCGGGCCGCCACTCCACTGAAGAAGAAACCCGACCGGCTCCCCGCGTATGCCGGGAGAGGGTGGATGCAGGGTTCGACGAACTAGTCAAGCCGTAAGGCTGGCCAGCGTCACAGCGGTCTCGGAGCCATTCTGGTAGACTCTATCCGGGGCCGCGCGGTGCCTGAACTAATCTCCGAGAGCCTTGCTTCGAACTGCAGATACTCATCGCAGGCTACATCGACAACCAGCTTCACATCCTCAGCAAAATCCTCCGATACGACGACTGCGCCGCTATCGGCCAGTATGATGCGCGCGCGGTCGAAGAGGTGGTATGGCAGCGTTACCGATATGCGGTGGGTCTCCACCAGAGCTGCACGTCTGACCACGGCCAGCACCGCCTTGCCGGCCTCGGTATATGCCTTGACCAGGCCACCGGTGCCAAGCAGGGTTCCGCCAAAGTAGCGCGTGACGACTGCTACCACGTTGCCCAGGCCCGACCCCTTGAGCACGGCGAGCAGCGGGCGGCCCGAGGTTCCAGATGGTTCTCCATCGTCTGAGCAGTACTCCGTCGTCGCGTTGCCACCGCCCAGTATAAACGCTGGCACATGGTGCGTGGCGTCGGGGAACTCGTGGCGTATGCCCGCGATGTACGTCCGTGCCGCCTCGGCGGTATCGGCTGGAGCAAGGCTGGCTATGAACCTGGAATTGGTTACGAGTATCTCCGCGCGCGCCGGCTCGAGTGGAACGATGAGCATAGGGTCACTATAGCACGGCGCGATGGGTGGCGCGGAGCCGCTTGTCGACCCTGTGTCACGCGCATATACTGCGGGCATTCACGCTGATATATGGGGATCGTTCAATGAAACGACGACGACTTGCATCGAACGCGCGTTCGCGAACGCGCGCGCTATCGCGATCCATCACCATGGCGCTCGTGCTGGCATGCCTGGTTCCAGCCATGCTGTCATCATGTTCCAGCCGGGGGCGGACCAGACCGGAAACCGAGACCGCTGCCCCGGACAAGAATGATAGAGTGCCAAACGCCAGGCTCGACACGGCTCGGGCGGCCATCTATCGCGCCATAGCGCTATCCAGGTCGGGCGACATGGATGGGGCGCTCGCGGCGGCGAATGCCGCTCTCGAGTCGGCACGGGATATGGGTGTAATCTCATCCGCCCTGGAAGCCAAGGCATGGGCGCTGTTGCTCGCCGGTTCGCGCAAGGACGCGGCGGAGACGCTTGCTCAGGCAACTTCGACCGGCGCACCGATGGGCGCCCTGCGCGCCGTGCTGGAGTTCAGGCTGGCCGCGGCTGATGGAATCGTCGCCGCCAGGAAGCGCGCCGATGCGTTGAAGCTGCAATCGATAGGTGACAGGGCCGCGCTCGCGATGGCGGTGATGCTCGGAGACAAGGATCTGCGGGATATCAAGATAGACACTCCGGAAGCAGCGAGTGAACTTGCGACCTACCTCGTTGGGTACCAGCTGACGCCGCAACCAGCCATCAGTTCGGCTGCCGGGCCGAAGGCTGAGCCACTGGCCGGTAGCCTGAGCGGTAGCGGGCCGGTCATAGTCGTCAGCGAGCCGGAGTCGGTGGGTGCCGACGAGGCCACGCTCGCGGTGGCGCGCCTGTCGTGCAAGGATGCGCTGGTCAAGCGCGGCCGGTTCCGGGTCGTAGACGCGGAAAGCCGCAAGGCCGCAATGGATGAACTGGAGCTATCACTGTCGGGTGCCACCGCAGGCGACAAGGACAAGGCCGTTGGTCAGCTCTTCTCGGCCGATTTCGTCGCGTCAGGCAGCGTCGTCAAGACTGACTCAGGCTGGCTGGTCGCCTATACGCTGGCCTCCGCTTCCGATGGCCATATAGTCGCCAGCGACTTCTCGGTGGCTCAGGATCACGCGGCGATAATGTCCGAAGCCGGTAGGTTCGCCGAGTCTCTCGACGGGCTCGCCTCCCGATCCCAGGAGTAGGATGGTGCCCGAGTTCTCAAGCTACTGCGAGTTCTGTGCGTCGTTGCCAGCCGATGATCCGAATCGGATATACCATGATGGCGAGTATGGCTTCCCGCTTGCCAGCGACGCAGAGCTGTTCGGCCGGCTCATCCTGGAAATAAACCAGGCCGGTCTGTCGTGGCTCACAATTCTAAAGAAGCAGGACGCGTTCGTTCGCGCCTACGATGGTTTTGATGTCGATCGGGTGGCAGCCTATGGCAAAGCGGACATCGAACGCCTGATGGGCGACGCGGGCATTATACGCAACCGCCGCAAGATTGAGGCCGCGGTGGAGAACGCCCGCCGCATCATCGACATGCGTTCCATGTACGGGTCATTCAAGGGTTGGCTCGACGCTCACCATCCTCTGGACAAGGCGGCGTGGCTGCTGCTGTTCAAGCGCACCCTCGTGTTCGTCGGCGGAGAAATAGTCGGCGAGTTCCTGATGAGTACGGGCTACCTGCCCGGCGCCCACGTGGTTGGCTGTCCCGCGGGCCTGCGCGCCATCGAGTGCGGAGCGCCGTGGCACGCGACAGGCAGGCGATAATCGGTCAGACGGCGACCGGGCCGTCTCGCCTGCTGCACTTCCTGTCCTGAAAGGCCAGGATTGTCTTGCGCAGGCGTATGAAATGGGGCGTAACCTCGACCATTTCGTCATCGGCAAGGAACTGGATCGCCCGCTCCAGCGTCATGGGCTGGATCGGTGTCAGCGTCAGCGCCTCGTCCTTGAGGACCGACCGCATGTTTGACAGTTTCTTTTCCTTGCATGGATTCACGTCGAGTTCGGAGTCAAGATTGTGTTCACCCACCACCATGCCCTCGTATACCTGCTCGCCTGGCGTTATGAAAAGCCTGCCGCGCGGTTCCAGATGGTACAGGCCGTACGTGACCGCGGCACCGACCCGGTCGGATACCAGCGAGCCGGTGAAGCGGTTGATGATGTCTCCCCGGTATTCCTCGTAGCCCGACAGGTAGGAATTCATCATCCCCGTGCCCTTGGTATCGGTCAGGAAGGTATCTCGGTAGCCGATCAAGGCCCGTGAAGGCACGGAGAACTCCAGCCTGACGCGCGCGCCATCGTGGCTTGTGTAGCTTATCATCCGTCCCTTGCGGGCTGACAGCTTGTCGGTGACGATGCCGGCAAAGCCCTCGGCGCAATCGACGAACAGGTGCTCGATCGGTTCGAGCTTCACCCCGTCCTTGTACTTGAAAATAACCTCCGGGCGACTCACGCACAGCTCGAAACCATCCCGCCTCAGCATTTCTATCAGGATGACCATCTGGAATTCGCCGCGGCCCCGGACTATGAAGCCGCCGCCGGTCTTCGCTTCCTCGACCTGTATCGACACGTTGTTGAGCGTCTCCTTGCGCAGGCGCTCAAGGAGTTTAAGCGACTGTACCTTCTTGCCATCCATGCCGGAAAAAGGCGAGGTGTTCACGAAGAACCGCATCGCTACTGTCGGCTCGTCGACTATCAGGCGGGGCAGAGCCTTGGGCGCGTCACGCGTGCATATGGTGTCGCCGATGTGCACGTTCTCGATACCTGACAGCACGATGATGTCACCCGTCTCGGCGCTTTCGGCCTCCACGAGCTTGACTCCAGCGTAGGTGTGCAGTTTCGATACGCTCAAGGCCTCGCGCCCACCACCATCGCCGATGCATACGAGTCCATCCTTGGAGTGAGCCCGGCCGTTCATCACCTTGCCTATGGCCTGCCGGCCGAAGTAATCGGAATACGAGAGGTCCGAAACAAGCATCTGGAAGGGCTCGGAGCTTGAATATGCCGGCGGCGGCAGGTCACGCAGTATCGCGTCGAGCAATGGCTGAAGCGTCTGGCCAGGGCCGTCCAGGGTCTCCTTGGCGATGCCTGACCGGCCAATCGCATACAGCACCGGGAACTCGAGCTGGGCGTCATTGGCGCCAAGATCGATGAAGAGGTCGTATATCTCGGACAGGACCTCAGCCGGGCGGGCGTCGAGCCTGTCTATTTTGTTGATGACGACTATGATCGAAAGGCCGCCGGCCAGGGCCTTGCTCAGCACAAAGCGGGTCTGCGGCAGCGGCCCTTCGGATGCGTCGACCAGCAGTATCGCCCCGTCGACCATGGAAAGCGCCCGCTCCACCTCACCACCAAAATCGGCGTGTCCAGGGGTGTCCAGGATGTTTATCTTGACGCCGTTCCAGATTATGGAGCAGTTCTTGGCGGCTATGGTGATGCCGCGTTCGCGCTCAAGGTCCATGCTGTCCATCAGGCGTTCCTGGGTCTGCTGACCCGCCCTGAACATGCCTGACTGGCTGAACATGGCGTCGACAAGGGTCGTCTTGCCGTGGTCGACGTGGGCGATTATGGCGATGTTCCTGATTGCGGGGTTGGAGGCGTCTAAATGGGTCAATGTGCGTCCTGATGTGCGTTTTACGGCGGAAGATGCATTCATCATAGCCGAATCGGCGCCGCTCTGCTAGACTGTGGGCAGGAAAGAGCATCGATGAAAAAGTACCTGGTTTTGGCCGGCAACATTGGAGCAGGCAAGTCTACGCTCGTCGGTTTGCTCGCGGAGCGCCTGGGCTATCGGCCATACTACGAGCCGGTCGCGGAGAATCCATACCTGCAGGATTTCTATGCCGACATGGAGCGCTGGGCCTTCCAGTCGCAGGCGTTCTTCCTCACACACCGCGTCCGCTCGCATCGTGCGCTGATGGATGATCCATATTCCGTCGTGCAGGATCGGTCGATGTACGAGGACGCGGAGGTCTTTGCGCGCAACCTGTACGAGCGCGGATCGATGAGCGCCCGTGACTGGGGCACCTACAGCGAGCTGTACCGGACGCTGACCAGCCTCTTGCCGCCCCCGGACCTGGTCGTGTATCTGCGCGCCTCGGTCCAGACGCTCAGGAAGCGCATAGCCAAGCGCGGCCGCGAATTCGAGGCCGGCATCCCCGACGAGTACCTGGCGGGGCTCAACAGACTGTATGAGGAATGGATAGAAGGTTTCGAGCTGGCGCCGGTCCTTGTCGTCCCTGGTGACCGCCTGGACTTCGTCGCCGAATCAAAGGATCTGGATTCCATAGTGCATACCATAGAACGCCGTCTGCGTGACAAGCAGGGCACCCTGTTTCCCGTGGGTATGTAGTCAGTCTACGGATTGTCCGCGTCGTTTGAATATGGTTCGCCAAAGCGTACGCAGAAGAGCCACCTTCTCGAACCGTTTTTCCTCGCCATGGATAAGGCGCCCGATATTGGCCCGATGCGTAAAGACTATGAACGGCGTGGCGAAGATGGCAAAGCCCAGAAGCCAGCCCGATGTCGGCGCGCCCAGCAGGGCAGATACGATGATTGTGGCCGAGAAGCTTGCCGCCGCCGCCATCGACGACAACGATACGATGCCGGTAGAGAGCAGCACCAGGGCAAAGGCAGCCAGCGCGACACCAAAGGCTGGCGGGGCAAAGACAAGCACCGCGCCGGCGGCCGCGGCCACACCCTTGCCGCCTTTGAAGCCCGCGAAAATTGTCCATACATGGCCGATCACCGCGGCAAGCCCGCACAGCAGCACCGCCCCGTCGGTGGGCAGGAATGCTGGATCGGCAAGGCGCGACACGAGGCCCGCCGCCGCCGCTCCCTTGGAGACATCCAGCAACGCTACCGCCAGGCCGGCCTTCCAGCCAAACACCCTGAACGCGTTCGTGCCGCCCGCGTTGCCCGAGCCTTCCTTCCGCGGATCACGGTGGAAAAACAGTCGGCCTATGACGATGGCGCTTGGAAACGATCCCAGAAGGTATGACAGGCCTATCGCGGCCAGGCTCATCAACATGGCTGCGGCTCCGGCGCCAGAAAGCCCAGCACCACGATGCCCAGTCCGCCATGCGTCGCGAGTGCCGGCGACACGGTGGTTATCGCTATCGGGGTATTGATCTGGTATCGAGCCGACAACGCGGTTGACAGGGTCTCGGCATCGCCGGCCGCGTCGACGTGGGCGATTATCGCCTCGAGGGGCGAGCCCGCCGGCACGATGGCGGAGACCCGGGCCAGGAGCGCCGCGATGCCTCGCTTTGCCCCGAAATACGTGCCATCGGAGGCTGCCTTCCCGTCGGATCCGACGGTCAGAATCGGCCTCAGGCCCAGAAGCCTCGCGGCCAGGCCCTTCATGCCATGCAGGCGGCCGCTTCGTATCAGACCTTCAAGGCTGGGCGCGGCCACCAGCAGTTTGACCCTCGCGACGGCGGCTTCGGCGACCGCGACTACTTCGTCGACGCCGGCGCCCAGTGCCGCGGCCTCGGCGGCCTTCCTTGCCACGAGGCCGGCGGCGACAGAAATCTGCCTGGAGTCTACGACGCGCAGCCGCGAGGCATCCTTGGATGCGACCGCTGTCCGTCGGCCTGCCTCGAGGGTGCCGGACAAAGCATCCGATATGCCAACATAGACGGCCGCATCGGCGTAGGCCAGGGCCAGGTCGAATTTTCTCGAGAACGACGCGGTGCTTGGCTGTGAGGTGGTCGGATACTGAGAAGGCCGGCTGGCAAGGTAGGCTATGAACTCGTCGCTTGAGACCCCGGTGCCATCCATGCGGGAGGCTCCGTCCATGATAACCTGGACCGGCACGGTCTCCACGCCGAGCCGCAGCTTGTCAGCATCAGGCATGTCGCAGGCAGAATCGACAATGACGGCGCACGCGCGCCTGCCCGCCGCGGCTCTCGAAGTCTGCAGCCGCATATCATCGGCCTTGTGCCGCTCCACGGCGCCGAATTCGGCCAGCACGCTGAATATCGCTGATGGATTGTCGCTGTGGACATGTGCCTTGACCCGGAGCGCGGAGCCGGCGACAACAACCGAATCTCCATGCAGTTCCAGTCTGGCGCGCAAGGCTGCCGCGTCGATGTGTTGACCGGAGACCATCGCCTCGACGCAGTAGCGGTATCTGGGCGCGACACCATCTGAGGGCACCGACTCGTGGTCGGAGATGACAGCGAAGTCCTCATCCGCGGCGTGGAACTTTTCCGCATAGGTCTCTCGCAGGCGCCCATGCTGTATGTACTGGATGATTCCCTCGATAAGCCTGACAAAACCAAGGCCACCGGCATCGACGACCCCGGCCTTCTTGAGTTCAGGCAGCAGCTCCGGAGTCCGCTCAAGCGAAGCGCGGGCCGCTACCAGTGATTCCCTGAGTATCACGATGAAGTCGTCACTACGCTGGGCAATGTGGTGGACAGCCCTGGACCAGTCATGCAACACCGTGATGATGGTGCCTTCCCGTGGGAGAGACAACGCTGACCTGGCAGCATCGGCCGCGTTGACGGCGGCCGCGGCAAAGCGCTTGGTTCCTATTCTGACCTCGGTGACCAGATCGTCGGCCAGGCCCTGGAAAAACTCAGCCAGAATGGCGCCCGAGTTGCCTCTGGAGCCTGACAGCGCAGCGTCGGCGGCCAAGCGGGCGGCGCCCCCAACGGACTGCACCTTCGCAAACGACAAGCCTCCAGTGAGGGCAAGCACAGTGGCGGCCATGTTGGCTCCGGTATCGCCATCAGGCACGGGAAACACGTTGATGCGGTCCAGGAGCCCTGCGCTCTCTACCAGGCGCTTCGCTCCCGCCGCCAGTGCTCGTCCCAATCGTCGCCCATCGATATAGCGTATGTGCATGACATTAAATGTAATCGTGTCATGCACGTCGGTCAAGTCAATCGGCCGGGTGTTCCTTCGATTCTTTCATCAGCGCGGCGTAGGCCTTTTCGTCGATCGGGTAGAACTGCACCAGTACCATCGCGGCTATGAAGACGGCCGCGGGGATGGGGCCGACGATCAGGCGGATGGCCATCCTTGCCGAGTCCGACTGCGTGGCCAGATTCGGGGAATACTTTGCCAGGCCAAGAATTATACCAGTAAGGAAGATTGCCAGAGATGTGCCCACCTTGGAAGTGAACGTCCACATACCGTAGAAGGCGCCTTCCTTGCGCTTGCCTGTCCTCACGGCGTCATACTCGATGGTATCGGGGACCATGGCCCAGGGAGCTACGTAGCCAAAGCCAATGCCAATTCCCGCATACACCATCATCGCCAGGAAGAAGCTCATGCCCAGGACGTGTCCCAGAAGGAATATGCCCATGCAGGCGGTCGCGAGTATGAGAAACGAAATCTGGTACGTGCGCTTCTTGCCTATCCGCTTCGATACCAGTACCGATATCGGTATGCACAGCATTGCCACTACCAGCAACAGTATCATCGCGATTGTCGTCGCGCCTTCGTTGTTGTACAGGTACTTGAAATAGTAGACCAGGATGCCCTGGACAAAATTGAGCGCAGTCAGGTTAAGCGCATAGGTTATCAGGATGGTGACATAGGGCTTGTTCTTGAAGACGGCAAGGAATGTCTCGAAGAAACCTTCGGTGGGCCGCGGCGTCTTGCTGTGATCGGGTTCCTTGACCGAGAAGAAGGTGATGAGGGCGGTCACGGCCATCACGGTTCCCAGAATAGCTCCGACAGCGGAGAAGCCAGCATCCCTGGTCTTGAACAGGCCTATGATTGGCAGGACCGCTCCGGCGCCCAGGATGGTGCCGATCACTGCAAAGCCGAAACGGAAGCCATTCAGGCTCGATCGCTCATGGTAATCCTGGGTAAGCTCCGGAGTCAGTGATGAATATGGTATGTTTACCACGGTATAGGCGGTATTGAGCAGACAGAGCGCTACGGCTGCCCATATCATCGCCATCATCGGATTGGCAATATGCGGATTGGAAAAGAAGAACCACATGCTCAGGAATAGCGGTATGGCCCCGAACAGCAGATACGGACGCCTGCGCCCCCAGCGGCTGCGCGTGCGGTCGGAAATAAAGCCCATCGCGGGGTCGGTCACCGCATCCCACAGCTTGCCGACCATAACAGCGGTTCCGGCGGCGGCGGCAGGCAACGCAACGGTATCGGTCAGATAGTTGAGCGACCAGAATCCCATAGCCGTAAAGAAGAGGTTGCCCCCAAGATCGGCCACGCCGAATCCAAGCTTGGTGCGCAACGGCAGTTTCCCGATCTTTTGATCAGTTTTCATCAATATTCTCCTTGATACAGTGCTGATATGATTCTTCAAGCTCCATAAGTGCGTCGACCGTGGCCTTCTTCCTGTCCGCGCGGAACGCAGCCAGCCTGTCGCAGAGGTCGAGCGGCTGCCCGACTATGATGACCGCCTGTTTTGGCCGGACCTCGACCCGACCGGATATCGTACCACCGGCAAGCCTGTTTGCGAAATCCCACAGGTTCTGGGCATACTCAACCAGCATACGAAGCGGAGCGTCATCAGCAGGCGGGCCGGATCGAAGATAGAGCGCAAAGTCGGCCAGTTCCATGTGGCGCATGCCGTACCACGCCTCGCCCGCCCTCCTGTCGGCAACAGCGCGCGCCATGGGTGACATGCCTCGTGGGTCTTCGTCCGATGGCAGGTAGACGCGATCCCACCCGATCTGCCTGATCCGGTAGAGCCTGGCAAACCGGTCGCCACTGGTGCGAGCAATGCCCAGTATGCGCTCGCCGGCGCTCAACGCGGCTTCGACTACAGCCTCGACGCGCGTTGCTGTCTTGCCATCCGGGGTCGGGCTCAGTCCGTACTGGCGCTCCACGTTCGTCAGTATGACTTCGAGGACGTCACCCAAGCGTGCACCGATTCCACCTGGAGTACCGGCCGGCACCCATGCCGCGCAAGGCAATCCGACAAAACGCTCCAGCCTGGCCGTCAGTCGCGCCAACCCGGATCGCGCGCATTCGCCGTAGTGGTAGTGTACCGATACCGGGAGTATGTGCACATGCTCGGCCCGGCCCGCCGACGCCAGACGATCGGCTGCCTGAAATCCCAGCCGCACCACGCCGGGCTCCAGCCTGGGCACGCCGTCGCTGGTATAGCTGACCTGGCCTTCGGGCGACAGCGCGACCGGATATGTTCCATCCTCGATGGCCGCCCGTATGCGCGCCATGCCCGAGGAGTCCAGCTTGCTATGATGCACTGGCATGGCACCGACGCGCGGCAATATCCAGCGCACCAGGGCGCCCCCCCATCGAGGCACCTCGTAGCCATGGACAAAGACCGCATGCGGCTTTCGTGCCGTCCGCACGCCGAGCCGTCGGGCCTCCCGGCTTATGCCGCCCGCAAAGAGCCATGACAAAAGCTGCGGCTCGTCACCATACGGATGCCTGAACGCCAGAATGACGCGCCTGCGGCCGTCCAGAGCGTCCTTGAACGCATCGACAAGGATATCTCCGTGGCTGACAGTCACCCGCTCGAAGCCCAGGCCCAGCCGCAGATAGGGCCACGAAACCAGCCTGGCAAGGGCGAGTACCCACGGTACGACGCGAGGCTCGGGTAATCCAACATCCGGTCGTGCGGTGGTCATCGGTTGTACATATGGTCGCTGCATAAGAAGCCCGATGATAATCCGCCCGGGACCATACCGCAAGCAACTTCGATCAGGCTTGATTGCGCACAGATATAACCATACCTTTGATCAAAGTTCATTGAGGAGGACTTAATGGCTACGATTACGTTCAAGGGAAACCCGGTTCATACGGTTGGCGAATTGCCCAAGGTCGGTTCAAGGCTTCCGGATTTCAAATTGACAAAGGCCGATCTGTCCGATGTCAGCCTGGCGGATTTCAAGGGAAAGGCGCTGATCCTTAACATGGTACCGAGCCTTGATACAGGCGTATGCGCCGCGAGCGCGCGGGCCTTCAACCAGAAAATCAAGGAGTTGCGCGGCGCTCTCGTTCTGACCATCAGCAGGGACCTGCCCTTTGCCCAGAAGCGATTCTGCGAGGCCGAGGGCATAGATACCGTCGTCACGCTGTCAGAACTCAGGAACAGGAGTTTTGGAGGCACGTACGGCGTCGAAATGATTGACGGTCCACTTGCCGGCCTGCTTTCCAGGGCTGTGATAGTCGCCGATGCAGCCGGCTCCATACTCTACACGGAGCAGGTTCCCGAGATAGCCCAGGAGCCTGACTATGGCAAGGCTCTGCAAGCCGCGCTGGTAGCGGGCAAAGGCTACTGAACGATTCAGGCCGCCTTCCAAATGATGCAATGTGGAAGATGGCTTCACATTCCAGGCAAAACTCGCTATATTATACCCCGTAGGGGTATAATATAGCGAAGGAGTACGATCATGAAGAAGATCATGACGATAGAGGGCATGAGCTGCGGGCATTGCGTCATGCGCGTAACGAAGGCACTGGAGGAGATACCGGGCGTTTCAAATGCCAAGGTCAACCTCCTGGACGGCAAGGCGAGCATCGAGGGAGAGGGTCTTGACTCCAACCTGCTCAGGGGAGCGGTTATCAAGGCTGGCTACACGGTTGTCTCGGTGGTACCATAAAAAAGCCCCGGCTTGCCGCCGGGGCTCTTTTATGTATCCATATCATTTCAATTCAGACAGCTTTATTGGCTTGGGTTCGGCGATGTCGCCTTCGACTTTCAGCAGCTCCTCGAACAATTCCTTGCCGTGTTTGGTCAGTTTCTGCGGAACCTGAATCATCAATTTTATATACATGTCTCCGCGCTTGGCGCTGCCATTGGCTCCAGGTACGCCTTCTTCCCTGAGCCTCAGCATCTTGCCGTGTGCCGAACCAGCCGGAACGCTGACCTGGACCTTCTTGCCTTCGATTGTTGGCGCCGTGATATCTCCGCCCAGCGTGGCCTTCATCACGGATATTGGTATGGCGCAGTACAGGTCATAGCCATCACGTTCAAAGAACTCATGCGGCCGGACATGGATAAAAACATAGAGATCGCCGGGACGGCCGCCATTCGGGCCGGCATCACCCTGGCCTGGTACTGACAAGCGCTTGCCATCGTCGATTCCTGGTGGAATGGTGACCTTCAGTTTCTGCTTCTTCTTGGCAAGGCCGGACCCGCCGCAACTCTTGCACGGTTTGTCAACGATATGGCCTTCGCCGCCACAGGTCGGGCAGGGGCTGGCTATCGAGAAGAAACCGGAGCTGCGCCGTACCTGGCCCGAGCCCTGGCAGGTCGGGCAGACTTTTCGCCCGCCGCCAACCTCGGAACCCGACCCCTTGCAGACACCACAGGTCTCATCATGGGTGTAGGCGACTTCCATCGTGGCGCCGAATACGGCCTGCTCGAAGCTGAGCTCCATGTCATAGCGCAGGTTGGAACCGCGAGGGGGCTCGCCGCGCCTGCGACCCGATGAAGACCGGCCGCCGCCGCCAAAGAGGTTGTCGAAAATGCTTGAGAAGTCGCCAAATCCGCCAAAGATGTCCTCAAAATCCCTGTAGATATTGGTGAAGTCCTGGGCGCCCCCCTGGCCGCCCATCCCATCAACCCCGGCAAATCCAAACTGGTCATAGGCAGCACGCTTCTGATCGTCCGATATGACCTCATAGGCCTCCGTGGCTTCCTTGAAGCGTTCCTCGGCGGCCTTGTCTCCGGGGTTCTTGTCCGGATGGTTCTGTATGGCGAGCCTTCGGTACGCCTTCTTGACGTCGTCCTTGCTCGCGTTCTTGGGAACACCCAAGACCTCATAATAATCTCGCTTAGCCACGATACACCCTTACTGACATATTCGAACGCAGAGCATGCAAGCGCACGAACTGCCAAAGAGCAGGGTTATCCGTGGCATGCGCCACGGTCCCCCTGCTCCCATGCTCACAATCTCGTTGTCTGGACCGTCGTCATTCTACTTATTTCTTGTCGTCATCGTCGACTACACGGTAATCGGCATCCTCGGCGCCGCCGTTGTTCGACGATCCGGCTGAGCCGGCTTCGGGACCGGAGGAGCCGGAATCGGGGCCGCCCTGGGGACCTTCCGGCCCGCCCTGTGCGTTCGGGGCCGCCTTCTTGTAGACTTCCTCGGCAAGCTTGTATGAAGCCTGCTTGAGCGTCTCGGTCTTGGTCTTCATCTGTTCCGCGTCGTTTGACTCCATGGCCTTCTTGAGTTCGGCCACGGCGGCTTCTATCGCGGCCTTGTCCTCGGCGCTGACCTTGTCGCCATAGTCCTTCAGGGACTTTTCTGTAGAGTAAATCAGCGTATCGGCCTCGTTGCGCGCCTCCGCTCTATCCCGTTCGCGCTTGTCTTCCTCGGCGTGCGCCTCGGCTTCCTTGACCATCTTGTCGATGTCGGAATCATTCAGGCCGCTGGACGCCTCGATGCGTATCTTCTGTTCCTTGCCTGTGCCAAGATCCTTGGCCGACACGTGCACGATGCCGTTCGCGTCGATATCGAAGGTAACCTCTATCTGAGGCACGCCGCGTGGTGCCGGAGGTATGCCTTCCAGGTCGAATCTGCCAAGCGTACGGTTCTGGGTCGCCATCTCGCGCTCGCCTTGCAGCACGTGGATGCTGACCGTGCTCTGCTGATCAGCGGCGGTGCTGAAAATCTGGCTCTTGCGACACGGTATGGTCGTATTGCGGGTAATGAGCCTGGTAAACACGCCACCGAGCGTCTCGATGCCCAGGGAAAGCGGGGTCACGTCGAGCAGCAGGACATCCTTGACGTCGCCGCCCAGGATGCCGCCCTGGATGGCCGCACCGACTGCGACTGCCTCATCGGGATTGACGCCCTTGCTGGGCTCCTTGCCAAACAGCTCCTTGACTATCTGCTGGACCCGCGGAATGCGGGTGGATCCGCCGACCAGTATGACCTCATCGATCTGCTCGATGGTTATGCCAGCATCCTTGATAGCCTTGCGGCACGGATCCTTTGACTTCTCGAGGTAATCCTCTATCAGTCGCTCGAACGCGGAACGCGTAAGCGTCTTCTGCAGATGCTTCGGACCTGAAGCGTCGGCCGTGATGAACGGAAGGTTGATCTCGGCCTGCTGCACATTCGAAAGCTCGATCTTCGCCTTCTCGGCGGCTTCCTTCAGGCGTTGCAGAGCCATCCTGTCCTTTGACAGGTCAATACCCGAGTCCTTCTTGAACTCGTCGACCAGCCACTGCATGACACGCCTATCGAAATCGTCGCCACCAAGGTGGGTATCGCCATTGGTCGACTTGACCTCGAAGACGCCTTCACCCAGTTCCAATATGGAAATATCGAAGGTACCGCCGCCGAGATCGTACACGGCGATGGTCTTCTCTTTCTTCTGATCCTTGTTGTAGCCGTATGCCAGCGATGCGGCGGTAGGCTCGTTGATGATGCGCTTGACCTCGAGACCGGCTATCCTGCCGGCATCCTTGGTGGCCTGTCGCTGCGCATCGTTGAAGTACGCGGGCACGGTTATGACCGCCTCGGTCACGGCCTCGCCCAGATAGTCTTCCGCGGTCTTCTTCATTTTCTGCAGAATGAAGGCGCTTATCTCCTGCGGGCTGTACATCTTGCCAGCAGCGTCTACGCGGACATCATTCTGGTTGGCGACCACCTTGTATGGGACCAGCGTTGTCTCGTTGGTGACTTCCTCGTATCGGCGCCCCATGAAGCGCTTGATCGAGTACACGGTGTTTTCCGGATTGGTAATCATCTGATTCTTGGCTGGCTGCCCGACGACACGCTCGCCCTTGCCGGTAAATCCGACTATCGAGGGAGTCGTGCGCTGGCCTTCTGAATTGGCAATAACAAGGGGCTCGCCGCCTTCCATGACGGCAACGCAGCTATTGGTGGTCCCCAAGTCTATTCCTATGATCCTTCCCATGATATGCTCCTTACGCGTTCTATTCGCGTGTAGTTTCTTCTGATTCGGTGGACGCGGCCGTCGGTAACGGCATGCGAACCTTGACCTTGGCACTGCGCAACACTCTATCGCGCAACTTGTATCCCCTGACGAATTCCTCTACGACTACCGGTTCTTCGCACTCGCCCTGATCGCTCATCACGGCCTCGTGCATATTGGGGTCGAATTTGGCACCCAATGAATCGAAACGGGCCAAGCCATACTTGCTCTCAAGGAGGCCAAGCAGGCTCTTGCGGATCATGTCGACGCCATCATGCAACGACTGGAAATCCCTTGAGGTTTCCGAGCTCTGCACCGCGCGGTCAAAGTTGTCGACAACACCGACCAGGTCGGTCAGCAGCTGGGTATTGGCATACTGTACGGCATCGTCCTTCTCGCGGAACATCCGCTTGCGGAAATTCTCGTAATCGGCGAGTTTCCTCAGATACTGATCCTTGAGCGAAGAGACCTCTGCCTCCAGAGTCATGATCTTCACGTCCCGATCGCCTATGACAGTCTTCGCAGCCTCGAGCTCGGATTCCAGAACGGCCTGGGCATCGGCTGACTCATGGTGCTTTCTGGTTTCGACGGGAGCCTCCTTGGGGTTATCCTGGCTCTGATCGACGGGCGCGGGCAGATCCTGCGACCGTAGTTCACCTTCTTGATTCTTTTGTTTGGACATAGCCTCGCTCTGCAATGGTGATAACCGGAAAGCCCCGAACGAAGCACCGGCGCCGGATCGTAACCGGCAGGTATGCTTCTAAAATAATAATGTCCGTTTTGGAGCGTCAAGCCGATTGCGTCGAAGTTTATCGGAATTGTGGCGGAATAGGCACGGTTTTTGCGTCAACGCCTTCTTTGAGGTGGACATCACTCCTTGACTTTACGAATCGATGATATACCATTGGAGGTACATATCGGCGGCTGGATCCGGCGATACTACAAACGGGAGGCCAGGCGTTGCAATTTCAGAGACCTTTGATCATACAGGAACAGCGTCAGAAGCTGAGTCCCCAGATGATCCAGTCGATCCGCCTCATGGCACTGCCGCTTCAGGAATTGAAGGAGGAGATCCAGCAAGAACTGGAGATAAATCCCGCGTTGGAGGTTGTCGAAGACAGGTCAACGATGTCACTTGACTCGATTCCAGAGGAGCGTGAGTCAGATTCGGATGCCCAGAGGCTCTTTGAGGATAGCTCTGATCCCGGATTCAGCAGGTCAAACGATGATGATTCGGACTCAAAGCGCATGTTCCTCGAAGGCGCCATAACGACGCCTGAGACGTTGCAGGATCACTTGCTCTGGCAGCTCCGGCTTCAGCCCATTCCGCCAACGCAACGAGCAACAGGTGAAAGCCTGATACAGAATCTGGATGCTGACGGTTTTCACAAGGAAGACCCCTATGTGGTCTGCCACAGCACACCGCGCGAGTCGGTGGACGCCGTGATGGATATAGTACGGGGCCTTGAACCTGTCGGTGTCTGCGTCCATGACTACAGGGAATCGCTGGTGGTCCAGTCTGCGCTCAAGTCCGACACACCGCCGCACACGATCGATATTCTGAGGAATCATATAGACTTGCTCGAACATGGCAAGCACCATGAGATACAAAAGCTACTCAAGCTGTCCGACGCGGAGATGGATGCGGCGCTCACGTTCATCAAGGGTCTCAACCCGTTTCCGGGGCGTCAATACTCCGCGGAAGAGACCCGGTATGTGACACCGGATGTCCAGGTAAAGCTCAAGGATGGCGAATTTGTCATCGTGATCAACGATGAGGAAATTCCGGTAATCGGCATCAATCCGTTCTTTGACCGCCTCGCCGAGGAAAAGCACGACAAAGAGACTGACACGTTCGTCAAGGACAACATCCGCAAGGCGCGCTGGTTCATACAGAGCATCCACCAGCGCAACAAGACGCTACTGAAGGTCGTGCGCTCCATCGTCGAGTTTCAGAGGCCATTCTTCGCTCGGGGGCCAAAATACCTGACCCCGTTGACCCTGAAAGACATAGCGACCGAGGTTGGCGTACACGAGACGACTATTTCCAGAATAGCCGGAAAGAAGTATGTTCAAACCGACTGGGGAATCTTTGAGTTGCGCTATTTTTTCACCAACAGCATCTCGGGTTCGGGAAGCGGTGGATCCCGATTCTCCAAGAGCGGCGTGAAACAGGTAATCAAGGAGATCATCGAGCAAGAGACCAGCGCGATGTCTGACCAGGACATCACCGACATCCTGGCACGCAAAGGCATAAAGCTGGCAAGGAGGACGGTGGCGAAATATCGAGGGGAACTGAACATGGATTCATCTTTCGGCCGCAAGCACGGCTAGGCTTTTGGCCGTGGGGCGGTTGCACTAATCTGACCGGTACCGGTCACAAGGAGGCTTGCATGACCATTGATGTCCGTTCCGTGCATTTCGACCTCGGTGAGGCACACCGAACCTACCTGGACAAGAAACTGGAGCGAATCGACTACGCCAAGGATCTGGTCGTCGATCTCCTGTTCTCGTTCACAAAAGAGAAGCAGTTCAAGTGCGAGTGCACGATCAATTTCCGCTGGGGCGCCCGGGCCCATGTGCAGGAGACGGACTTCGACCTGACAGCAGGCATGGACAAGCTGATAGACACGCTGGAACAGAAGATCAATAAAGAAAAATCCAAGGTGCAGGACCGCAAATAGCGGCTGTACGCGTCATCAGGCGGGCCCTTCCAGACACTGGAAGGGCCTGTTCTTCATTGCGCAATGACTGGATAAGCGTTATGCTCACCCAGACATGGATGAGAAACAATTCACGGTGCTTGGCCTCCTGGATCTCGACCTTAAAGAGCACGACGCGCTCGAGCTTCGTTGCATATGCGGTCGCAAGGGGCTCGGCAGACAGATAAGCTCCCCCGACATCAACCGGCCAGGCCTCGCGCTTTCCGGATTCTTCGAGAGCTTTGCCTATCAGCGTATCCAGTTGATAGGCAGGGGTGAGTCCGCGTACCTGCACCTGCTTGAATCCGAAGGCCACGTCGAAGGCGTCTCAAAAATCTTCACTTTTCCCATTCCCTGCTTCATATTCGCCAATGGCGAGCATCCTGCGCCCATTTTCGCTGACGCGGCGGAAGCAGCCGACTGCCCCATCCTGGTGTCGGAGCTGTCGTCCACAGAGCTGTCGTCACGCCTTATGCGTGTCCTGACCAACATCTTTGCGCCCAAGACAAGCGTTCATGGCGTCCTCGTCGAGGTATACGGCATAGGCATTCTCCTCATTGGCGAATCCGGCGTAGGAAAGAGCGAGACGGCGCTGGAGCTCATAGAGCGCGGCCACAGGCTCGTGGCGGACGATGTCGTCGAGATACGGTGCGTCTCAGGCAATATTCTGATGGGCTCGGGTGCCAACAAGGTAATTGGCCACCACATGGAAATCCGGGGCCTTGGCATAATCAACGTAACCCACCTCTTTGGCGTGGGAGCCATACGCGACAAGAAACAGGTCCAGTTGATATGCTCGCTCGAGGAATGGGATTCCTCCAAGGTCTACGATCGCATCGGCACCGAGGAAAAGACGATGGACATCCTCGGGGTGCAGGTGCCGCAACTCGATATCCCGGTCAAACCAGGGCGCAACATACCAATCATCGTCGAGACCGCGGCAATGAATGAGCGCCTCAAGAAAATGGGCTATCATTCCGCCAAGGAATTCAACCAGAATATCCTGCGATGGCTTGAGAGCGAGAGTGCCCGCGCCGTGTACTTCGGGCGCGATGATTCTATATAACGTTCGGGATCGGAGAACCCTGATGATAGAGAAAGAGACCGTCATCAAGAACAGGGCGGGCATCCATGCCAGACCCGCGGCCATGATAGTACAGACGGCCAGCAAGTTCAAATCGAAATTATTCCTGCAGAAGGGCGATGATCGCATCAACGCCAAGAGCATCATGGGCATCATCACGCTGGGCGCCGGTTTCGAGACCGAAATCCTGATTATCGCGGATGGTGAAGACGAACAGGAAGCGGTCGAGGCCATAGATCGGTTGTTCCAGAACCGCTTCGAAGAGGATTGATGCAAGGTCGCGGCCTCCAATCGCGCCGGATCACCGATCTGGTCGTGGTCGCGATCATATACGCTATTGTACTGATCGGTTCGTTCGCGTTTGTGCGCAACGCAATGGATACCCAGTCAGGCCTGCCCGACATGCAGTCGGGCATTACCGCGCTCCTATTGGCGCTTACTCCGGCGGCGCTGGTAGTCGTGCTTGGCGTATCGGGGTTCCGATTCATCCGGGAGCGGCGCCGCAAGGCCTGGGGTTATAGGCTCCGAACCAGGATGGTTATCGCATTCATGGCCGCCGTCGCGATGGCAGGCGTCCCATCGGCGCTGTTCCTTGGCCAGCTAGCCATCAGAGCAGTGGAGATGCCAGGCAGCAAGCTGGTGCGCACGGCGCTCGACGCCGGGCTCGATCTCGCGCTCGCCTACTATGCGGAGAAGGAAAACGCCCTGCAGTATGCCGCTGAACACGATGTGGCGACGATCCTGGCAACGCGCGGTACCGATGCAGACAAGGTACTCGGCAGGCTCAAGGCCAGGGATCCCGTCTTCTGCGCTGTTGAACTGCTGCGCGATGGCAACACATTCTCGTTCTCCGGGGATATCGCGGCGCGATCGGCAATGACGGGAGCCCTGCCAGGAGGAAATGCCTTCATGCCGCGCCTGACAGTCAATGGCATCACCTATGCCCGGTATTTCGCGCGGGTCGACGCGACGATTTCGGCCATCGTGACCATCCGGTTTCCAGAGCGGATGGATGATACTGCGACGGCACTCGCGGCCGCGGCCAGCACCATCACAAACGCAAACCGGTTCGGTGGATCGTTTGCGGCGTATCTGGCATTCTTCGCGGCGAGCATCGTGTTTCCTCTGGCGGCCCTGGCGCTGCTCTTCGCGATGAGCGCCGCCGACGACCTCTTGCGCCCCGTCGCGGCGCTCTCGGACGCCTTGGGCCGAATCGAGGCGGGCGCCAGACGTGCCCCGTTCCTCGCCAAGCCCGGTGACGAGGCAGGCGATCTCGTCGAGAAGCTCAACAGCGTCCTCGAGGGACTGGAACGATCCAGGGGCGACGAGCTACGCAATGAGAAAATAGGCGCATGGCGGGACATAGCGAGGAAGCTTGCCCATGAGTTGCGCAATCCGCTGACGCCCATTCGTCTTTCGGCGGAACGCGTGCTCAAGCGCTGGAAGGCTGATCCGGCATCCGTCTCGGACATCCTGGAGAAGTCGATGGTAGCCATAATCCAGGAGACGACCAACATGGAGACCCTGCTGACTGAATTCAGGGACTTTGCCAGGCTGCCCGAGCCGCAAAAGGACTGGATGGAGCTCAAGCCTATGGTCGATGAAGCCGTGCACCTGTACTCGGCCTCATGGCCATCCATACGCTTCGGGTGCGATGACATTGAGCCAGGCATAGTGCTGAGGGCGGATCGCGGATACCTGAAGCAGGCGCTGGGCAACCTCATAGCAAATGCCGCCGACGCGACCGACGGGCTTGGACATATCTGGATCAGGGCCGATCTTGTCAAAACGGCTGAATCCCGCTACTGTAGAATTCAGGTTCGGGACGACGGTCACGGCATACCGGCGGAGCACCGCGACAAGGTGTTTTCACCTTACTTCACGACAAAGCCAGGCGGTACCGGTCTCGGTCTCGCCATAGTCGAGCACATCGTAGCCGCGCATGGCGGGAAGATTCGATTCGATTCCGGCATCGGAACCGGAACCGTGTTCATCATCGATCTTCCAGCTGACAGCGCCTGACCATGGAGAGCGAGGAACCGATCGATGGGCGCGATCCTGGTAATCGACGACGAACCCGGCATCCGGGCCACCGTCAAAGACATTCTCGAGGACGAAGGCTACCGCGCCATCACGGCGGAAGACGGCCCGACCGGTCTTGATGCGCTCAAGCATGACAGCATCGATGTCGTCGTACTTGATGTATGGTTGCCGCGCATGGGTGGCATCGATGTACTCAAGGCCATAAAGGCGGACCATCCGGCCGTCGAGGTCATCGTGATTTCGGGGCATGCTTCCATAGATATGGCGGTCAACGCCGTCAAGCTCGGCGCTTTTGACTTCATAGAGAAGCCGCTCTCCATCGAACGGCTGATCACCGCCGTCAGGAATGCCCGCGCTCTTTCGGATCTCAGGCTTGAGAACGCGCGGCTCAAGCTGACAACGGTCGAGAATGACGACATCATCGGAAAATCACCGGCTATGGCCGAGGTTCAGGCCAGGATCGAGCAGAGCGCTCATTCAGACGCGCGCGTCCTGATCACCGGCGAGAACGGCACCGGCAAGGAGCTGGCTGCCAGGCGCATCCATGAGCTCTCGGAGCGAAAGAGCGGCCCCTTTGTCGCGGTCAACTGCGCGGCGATGCCTGATACGCTGATAGAGAGCGAGCTGTTTGGTCATGAAAAGGGCTCGTTTACCGATGCCGTGGCACGCAGGAAGGGCAAGTTCGAGACGGCCCATACCGGCACCCTCTTCCTGGACGAGATAGCCGACATGTCGCTCTCGGCACAATCCAAGGTGCTCAGGGCCGTCCAGGAGATGCGCTTCGAACGGCTCGGCGGGGAGAGCACGATCGAGGTAGATGTCAGAATAATCGCCGCCACGAACAAGGACCTGCGCCAGGAGATTGCGGCTGGCAGGTTCAGGGAAGACCTGTTCTTCCGCCTGAACGTCATTCCGCTGCACATACCGGCGCTCAGGGATCGCGCTTCGGATATTCCGGAACTCGCTTCATTCTTCCTCTCGCGGCTGTCCAATGGCTCCAACCGCAGTCTGTCCGCGGGGGCCCTCGACATACTCAAGGCCTACGAATGGCCCGGCAATGTCCGCGAGCTCAAGAACTTTGTGGAGCGCGTTTCGGTGATGAGCGATGAGGAGACCATTTCCGCGGAGACTGTGGAGCACTTCATTGGCAGATCGAGCGGCGGGCTTGTCGAGGCGACGCCCGATAGACTGGACATTCTGTCAGAATTGCGGCTTTCCGAGGCGCGCGAGGCGTTCGAGCGCGGATATTTGGTTCACAATCTAAGAAAACATGGCTATAATATTGCCCGGACAGCGGAGAGCATCGGTATGTACCCGAGCAATCTGCATGCCAAGATCAAGAAATTCGGAATAGAGGTCGGCGAATGATTGAATTGACCGATCGACAGCAGGTCGTACTCGAGTACATAGAAACGTACCTGCGAGAAAACCCCTACCCCCCCACCATCAGGGAGATTGCCGCCCACTTCAAGATCTCACCCAAAGGCGCCTTCGATCATATCAAGGCACTGGAACGCAAGGGACGCATTCGCGCGGGCAGCAACCGGTCCAGAACCATCGAGGTGATCGGCAAAGCCATAGGCGAGGGCAAATCGCCTACCATCGAGGTACCGATGCTAGGCCAGGTGGCAGCGGGCAGGCCCATTTTTGCTGAAGAGAACTTTGAATCGACCATCCACGTGCCTGCATCCATGGTCGGCGCGGCCCGGTGCTTTGCCCTGCACGTCCGCGGCGACAGCATGATCAATGCCGGCATTCTTGATGGCGATGTGGCGGTGATAGAGCAGAAACCCGTCGCCGAGGATGGCGAAATAGTCGTCGCGATGATAGAAGATGCGGTAACCCTCAAGCGATTCTTCAAGGAAAAGGGCAGAATCAGGCTATCACCTGAGAACCCCGCGTACAGCCCCATTTTTACCCAGGATGTCCGCATACTGGGCAAACTGCGCGGCATCGTGCGCACCTACTAGGCAGCCTGCGTGCATCCGGTATACGCGATTGGCGGGCCAGAGCTTGGCCGCCGCAATGACTTCGTCCGCCAGCTCAAGTCCGGTTGCGCGGCCGCCTGGCACGGAGACCCCGAGGAACACCGCCTCTACGCCCACGAGACGTCCGTGGCGTCGCTGCTCGATATACTGATGAATGGCTCGCTCTTCTCGTCCGGAAAATTCGTGCAGTACCTCGGCGCCGATCAGGTCAAGGCCAGGGCCGATGTGCAAGCACTCGTGGCATACGCCAGGAATCCCGCCTCCGATACCGTGCTCGTGCTGGTCGCCGATGGGCTCGGCGTAGACAAAGCCATCGAAGAAGCCATACTCAAGGATGCCAGGAAGGTATTCTGGGAGCTTTCTGGCGCCGAGATGGAGCGATGGGTACGCGATTATTTCTCTGGCCAGGACATCCGCGCCGACGACAGCGCCATCGATGCCATCCTTGATCTGGTCGAGAGCAATACCGAGGCCCTGAAGACGGAATGCTCACGCCTGGCGCTGTTCTTTCCCGGTGGATCCACGCTGACCGATGACGATGTCGAGCGCTATATAGCACACAACAGGGCGGAAGACGCCTTCAGTCTGTTTGATCGCATGGCGTCGGGATCGCTCGAGCAATCACTTGAGACGCTTGCGGCGATTCTGGCCGAACGTGATGGATCCGGGGTTGGCCTGTTGGCGGGGCTGCTCTGGTCATTCAGGCGGCTTTCCGCGCTGCATCTGGCCATGGCCGGCGGTGATGGCTATGAACAGGCCGCGCGCGGGCTTAGAATTACCCGCCGCTCGGCTCTTGCGAGTTACGATGCCGCGCGCAGACGCTGGCCACATGAGACCTGTCAGCGCCTCGTGGCGTTTGGTGTCGAGGCAGATGCGCGGCTACGCGCCATGGGACAGGTCAACGAGCGCGTCATACTCGAGCTCTTCGTATACGCGTGTGTCATCGCAAAGGGTCCCGTTTCATTGGGAAGCCCGTTCACCGGCTGATCAAGAACCATGGCTTATTCTCAACCGGACTTTCGAGCCCATTCCAGGAATTCGAACCGTATACGATAGTGCTTGCGTACAAGGACTATGTTTGCTTTGGCATCGACCGTCATGCCCGCGATCACCAGGGCTCCGTCCCGATAGCCATAGGTAATCACCGATGTTATCGAGGTGACGAAAAGCGGCGGCTTTGTCCATCGCTGCATAACCGATACCACCGCTCCGGTACTCGAAAATTTAGCGACACCCTCGACTGGCCCGCCATCCGTCTTGATGGTATAGGGTATCTCGACAGAGTCAGCGGCCAAACGAGCCTCTCCGCGCGTAATGCCCTGGGAGTACTTGGGGTCGAACGGCGTGGCGTCGCGGCGCCGCCGGACGACGCGGTACCGGTTTGCCTGGCATAGCGCTTGCGCCACTCTTCGGTGGTGTCCTTGCCGTTCTTCTCCGCACTGACAACGATCACTCTGGAGTTCTCCCCTGACCATTCCGCCCGCGTTTCCCCTCGCTCCAGCGAGATGACGGCCCCGGTCGTGTCGAGCTCTTCTATTACGGTTACCGTGTGCACCGGGTTGTACAGGCGCGCCTGATCAAAAGCCGTGGTCGCCGAAGACCACCAGATCGGGGTTTCCTCCTGCCAGGAACCGGCAGAGGCCGCCATGGTTCCCAGTGATATCGCTACCAGAAATGCCGATACTCTAAGGCGATGCATCAGTACTCCTTTACATGACAAGGGACAACCATGGTACAATATATTGAAACTTGGCCCGCCGCGTCTTGTGTTTACGTGAACTCGGTGCAGGCAACTTGGGTGGTACTCTAAAGTAATGCGCACTGAAGATACGGACGACGAGCGGAAACTGCTATGGGGACAGGCATCGGCTGACGATCGCCTGGCCTTGTCGCGGACACTGCTCTCAATCATGAAGGACGGCGTCTTCTTTGCCGACAACAAACTCCACATTCGATACGCCAACTCGGCGTTCTCCATGGCGGCCAATCTGGCCGCATTCGGCGACGAGCCTCCGACCCTTGCAGAGCTGTATCCGGAACCGATGAATGACAAGCCGCTCGCGAACCTGAAGGCGGCGCTTGAGACCGTCGGATACTGGTCAGGCGAATTGACCAGGGCCCAGGATGCCGCCCATCGCATCATAGAGGAGATACGCATCGCGGTTGCCACCGAAGCGAGCATCGAAGCCCCGGCCGGCGGAGGCCCCCGTTACGTTGGTGTCATCAGGGACGTTACCAACGAGCGCGAGGCCCTGGAACGCCTGGCTTGGACACGGAACCACGATGAATTGACCGGGTTGCCCAACCGCGCGCTCTTTTCGGCGGCCGTAGGCTCAGTCATAAGCAGAAGCGACGCCAAGAGCGCCTGCATGGTCATTGTCACGGCCGACATCGACGATTTCAAGCGATACAATACCGACTACGGCCACGACTGTGGCGATCGCATACTCCGTGCAGTAGGCAAGCGCGTCGCTGCCACCGTGCGCGCCGGTGACATCAGCGCACGCACCGCTGGCGACGAGTTCAGCGTGCTTATGCCGATCCGCTCCCCCGAAGAGGCGCCGGATGCCGCGGCCCGGGTCATGTCGGCTTTTGACGAATCGATTCAGATCGATGACAGGACCTTCCCCATCCGGGCAAGCCTTGGAGTGGCGCTGTGGCCCCGCGACGGCGAGACAGCCGCGGATCTGCTGGCGGCCGCCGATCTGGCGATGCAGGCATGCAAGGAAACGGGCAGGAACGGAACGTGCGTCTTTCATCCTGATATGTACAAGAACTTGCGCGGCCGCACTTCGCTTGAGGCCGACCTCAAGATTGCCATCGACACGGGGCTTCTATCGGTCCACTACCAGCCGGTGGTCAGAATTTCGACCGGCACCATCGAGAGCGTGGAAGCACTGGTCAGATGGAATGATCCAATCAGGGGCGATGTCGAACCCGACAATTTCATACCGTTGGCCGAGGAAACCGGCCTTATTGTCAAGCTCGGCGAGCTGGTGATGAGATCCGCCTGCAGGCAGGGCGGCGCCTGGTCAAGAAAAGAAGGCCCCACCTTCAAGGTGGCGGTCAACGTCTCGCCAGTCCAGCTCGAGCGCCCGGAGTTCCCCGCGATGATTGCGGACGTCCTGGAATCAACGGGCCTGAACCCCGAGAATCTGATAGTGGAAATTACTGAGAGCGTGTTGCTGCAGCGTCTCGATGACGCCGCGCTCGGCCTTGCCAGGCTCAAGGCTCTTGGCGTATCGCTGTCGGTGGACGACTTTGGCACGGGCTATTCATCGCTGTCGTACCTCAAGAACCTGCCCATCGATATAGTGAAAATCGACCGCGAATTCGTCAAGGATATCGAGCAATCAAGCCCGGCCCTTGAAATCGTCGGCGGCATCATAGGCCTTGCGCACCGCATGGGGCTTACCGTGGTCGCCGAGGGCGTTGAAACCGCCGAGCAATTCTACCTGCTCAAGTCACTCGACTGCGATCACGCCCAGGGATTCCTGTTCAGCCACGCCCTGCCCGCGATGGAACTCGAGGGGCGCTACCTGACACGGGGCGGCGGCTCGCGGTACTCCAACTTCCTGTTCAGGCAGTAGAGCCTAGAATCCCGAGACGCGATTGCGCCCATGACGCTTTGACATGTACAGAAACTGGTCGGCCCGCTCGACGAGTCCTTCCAGGGTGTCGCCATCCTGTATGCCCGCTACGCCGATGCTTATCGTAATGGTCCAGGGAACGCCGGCGAACTTGATCGCGGCAATGCCGTCACGGATCCTGTTGGCTATGAACTGGGTTATCTCGGGGGTCGATTGCACCAGATAGACGATGAATTCCTCGCCACCATAGCGGCCCGCCGTGTCGCTGGCCCGTATGAATGACTGAATCGACGATGCGACACCTTTCAGCACTTCGTCGCCTACCCCATGTCCAAGCGTGTCATTGACCCGCTTGAAATGATCAATATCGATCATGAGCACATGGAGCTGCTCCTTGTACCTGGTAGCGCGGGCAAACAGCTGTGCGGCCACCTGGGTCAGATACCTTCTATTGTATAAACCTGTCAGCGTATCGCGATAGGACAGGTTCCACAGCTCCCTGTTCTCGGCCATCAGTGACTTGGTACGCGCGTCGCTGGGCACGACATCATTGCGCACCGCCAGGCCTATGAAGAGAGCCACGACGCAGGCTATGGCCAGAATGCTGCCATGTTCCGGGCCGATCGAACCCCGAACAAGCAGCATGGCTCCCGCCATAAGCATCGAACCGCCAACGATTGAGACTGCGAGTATCCGGGGCCTGTTCCACATGGTCAGCGCGAACAAGGCCATGCCAGGCACGAGCAGGTATGGCTCCAGCCCCGCGATCATATCAAGAGAAGAGACCGCCAGGGTTCCGGCAAGGATCAGCCCCGACAGGACGCCATACTGCCGCGCAAGCTTGAGGAGCCTGACAGGCCTCTTCTTGTATCGCCACGGCAGGACAAGCGCGAGCGCGACGACGAGGCATAGGCCCGGCGTCGCTATCCGCCCCAGCCATACCATGGTCTCCATGCTTCCGGGGTTGGACAGAACGGCCCTGGCCAGCAACACCAGCACCATTGCAAGCGCCAGCAGTGGAAGGAGGAATTCACTGACCGCGGTGAGGCTATCTACCGCCTCATGTCGGTTGTCATGCATAACTTTTTTTGCGCACATTCCGCTTCGGTTCCCCATTCCCGGGCCATGAGACTCGCAACGCCGCAATGTCGGAGTATACTGGATACTCCTCCCAAAAGCGAATTCCTTACATCAGATGATCCGGATTCAATCCTTCCAGCTCAGGCACGACAAACAAACCGTCCTTGCGGACAAGCTTTCCGTCAAGCCATATCTCGCCACCACCGAACTCCGGGGTCTGTATCAGCACGAGATCCCAGTGCACGGCCGAGCGGTTGCCATTGAAGCAGTCGTCATAACTGTTGCCCGGCGTGAAATGTATCGAGCCCGATATTTTCTCGTCAAAAAGCGTTTCTTTCATCGCCCTGGTGATGTATGGATTGACGCCGAACGCAAACTCGCCCACATACCGAGCTCCTTCGTCGGTATCCAGGATGCGGTTTATCCGCGCGTCATCGTTGCTGGTCGCCTTGACTATCTTGCCGCCCTTGAACTCAAAACGGATGTTCTCGAAAGTAAACCCATCGTGCTCGCTTGGGGTATTGTAGCTGATGAACCCATGTACCGAGTCGCGGACTGGAGCGGTGTAAACCTCCCCGTCGGGAATGTTCATCGTGCCGTCACACTTTATCGGAGGCAAGCCCTTGATGGAGAACGACAGATCGGTACTTGGGCCGACGATGCGAACCTTGTCGGTCCTGGCCAGGTACTGAACCAGTGGATCCATCGCCTTTGACATGCGGGCGTAGTCCATCGTGCATACATTGAAGAAGAAGTCCTCGAAGGCCTCCTCGCTCATCGAGGCCATCTGCGCCATCGCGGGGCTGGGGAAACGGAGCACGACCCAGCGCGTTCCTGGCAGCCGGGTCTCGATATGTACTTTCTTCCAGATATTCTTGTTGTATAGATCGAGCTCGCGGCCTGACAGGTCTGACCATGCCGAAAGATTGCGCCAGGCATTGAAGCCGATGAAACAATCCATCTCCTTCATCCGCGCCTGCTCGAATTGGGCCTGCAGCTCCACCTGTTCGGCTGGTGCATCCTTGAGCAGCGCGCGGTCAAGCGATTTGTCGCGCAGCGATACGAAGGCGCGACCACCGGCCGCGTGTACGGCCTTGACCAGAGCGCTGTCAAAGGCCGGTTCTACACCGGTATCCTGAATCAGGACATTGTCTCCGGGCTTCACGGCTACAGAGTAGGTAACGAGTATCCTGGCAAGCTTTTCCAAACGGGCATCAATCATCGGGTTCTCCTTTTTCGCGCGGAAGTATAGCACGAGGATTCAAGGCGATGCCAAATGGATTTGCGCCATGCAATTTCATCGGGTATACTGAATCTGCATATCAGACAGGCTATGTATCGCGACCAAATACGACACTTTTGAGGAGATACCACGTGTTTCAGAAGCAACTCATGATGCGGCGCGTTCTGTACGCGCTGACGCCAATAGCCGCATTGGCTGTATGGCTGTATGGCCCCCGTGTGCTTGCCACGCTGGCGGTAAGCCTCGGTGTAGGTATTCTGGTCGAATATCTCTTCGAGAAGAGAAAGGGCGGCAAGGTCAGCGAGGCCGTATTGGTCTCAGCCACCCTGTTCGCGATGTCGATGCCTCCGGCCGTTCCGCTCTGGATCGTGGCCATAGGCATTGCCTTCGCGGTGTTCATGGCCAAGGAGGTCTACGGCGGGTTCGGGCGCAATATCTTCAACCCGGCCATCGCAGGCCGCCTCTTCGTCTACATCTCGTTTGCCAGCGTTCTCGGCGGCTCGTTCTTCACGCCTGGTGGGTTCGGTTCCGCGGCTGGATCCCTGTTTGGCAGGCCTGATGTGCTGACATCAGCATCACCGCTGGCGGTGATGCGTACCGGGGCACCGGTGCCGATCATCAGTCTGCTTCTGGGCAACCGCATAGGTTCGATCGGGGAGTCGAGCGTCATCCTGATAGCGCTCGCCGCCATCTACCTGATAGCGACCAAGACCGCTCAGTGGCGGCTTATCGTGTCGACCACCATTGGCGGAACGATAATGGCAGCGGCGTTACTGCTCGCGGGATCGCCCAAGGCTCTGCCGATGGAGAGTCTGCTTGGTGGCAGCTTCCTGTTCGTCGCCGTATTCATGGCCACCGATCCGGTATCCGCCCCTAAGAAGCCTCTGGCGCAATGGTTATACGGGCTGATGATAGGTATGGTCATCATCATTATCAGAACCTTCAGCCTGTTCCCCGAGGGAACCAGCTTTGCCTTGCTCCTGGGCAACACCTTTGCAAGCCTCTTTGACAAGCTGGTCTCCGACGCCGCCAAACGCAAGGCGGCCAGGGCGGCTCCGGCCAGGGCGGCTCCGGCGACAGCCGGCCAGGAGGCCTCAAAATGAAGAAAGACTCGATGCTCTACGTGGTGGTCTTCACGTTTATCGTCTGCGCGGTCTTTGTTTTTGTACTCGCGCTGGCCAACCAGGGCACCAAGGATTTGGTCTCGGCCAACAAGGAATTCGCCACCCAGTCAGCCGTACTCGGAGCGTTTGGCATTCCGTTCACCGACAAGGCAGACGCGGCGGCCAAGTATCAATCCATGGTGCAGAAAGTCAGCACAACCCCGCCACAGTCCTGGAAGGCGACGATAGACGGCCAGAACTATATAGCCGTCGAACAGGCCGGCCCCGGTCTATGGGGCACTATAAGCGTGATTCTGGCGGCACAGCCTGATGGCGGCCGCATTCGTGGCATCAGGGTGGTATCGCAGAACGAGACCCCCGGCCTCGGTGGCCGCATAGAGGAGGCGTGGTTCATAGGGCAATTCGATGGCGAGCGGACCAATAGCGGCAAACTCGTCATGAAATCCGGCGCCGAGGCTACCGGTGGCGCTGATATGGACAAGGAGAATGGCATCGTGGACGGCATATCAGGCGCGACCAGAACCAGCCAGTCATTTGGCATCATAGTGAACGCCGGGCTGGCCCGCATCATGGCTGGAGGCACGCAATGAGCGATTCCAAGGCAATGACTGTCCTTAGGGCCAACCTGTGGACAAACAATCCAATATTCATACAGATACTCGGCATTTGCTCGACGTTGGCAGTGACAAACAATCTGCGCAACACGTTGATCATGACCGTCGGCGTGACGCTGGCAACAGGCCTCTCCAGTATGACGCTCTCCGCGCTGAAGGATCTGATTCCGCGCAAGGTCCGCATGATAATCCAGGTCGTCGTCATGTCGTTCTATGTAATCCTGATAGACATTCTGCTGCGAGCCTACATGCCGGACGTTTCGAAACAGCTCGGGCCCTACGTCGGCCTGATCATCACGAATTGCATCCTGATGGGCCGCGCCGAGGCGTTTGCCCAGGCCAACAGGCCGCTTCTGTCCCTTTGGGACGGCCTGACAAGTGGACTTGGATACATGGCGGTCTTGATGGCCATAGCCGTGGTACGCGAGCTTCTGGGCTTTGGGTCGCTGTTCGGCATACAGGTCATGCCACAGGGCTTTGTAACCTGGACCATCATGATCATGGCGCCAAGCGCATTCTTCCTGGTCGCGATGGTGATGTGGTGGGCCAAATCGGTCCAGGCCAAGAACACAGCCGGCGACAAACCGGTTGCCAAGGAGGCAGGCAAATGATACCGCTCATCAACCCGATCACGCTGTTCTTCGCCTCGATTTTCACGAGCAACATCCTGTTGTCGAATTTCCTCGGCACATGCTCCTTCATATCGATTTCAAAGGATTGGAAGAGCGCATTTGGACTCGGCATGGCGGTCATGGTCGTAATGACCATAACCACGGCTATCAGCTGGCTCGTGCTGACCTATGTCATCACGCCGCTTGGCCTCGAGTACCTGTCATTCATCGTGTTCATCGTTGTCATCGCTGCCGTCGTGCAAATCCTGGAGATGGTCATTGACAGAACCAGCCCGGCTCTCTACCTGAGCCTGGGCATATTCCTTCCGCTGATAACGGTAAACTGCGCGATACTCGGCGCGATACTGTTCATGCAGATCAGGAGTTATGGCTTTGTTCAATCGGTAGCGTTCGGCGCCGGTTCCGGTGCCGGCTGGTGGCTGGCGATGATGCTCCTTTCGGCCATACGCGAGCGCACCGACAAGAGCCCGGTTCCCGCGGGCCTCAAGGGGGCTGGCATAACGATCATCACCATAGGCTTCATGGCCATGGCCTTTATCGGCTTCTCCGGCATGATAGCGGTTCAATAAGGAGGCGAGCGTGAATCCCATACTGCTTGGCCCGCTCGTCGTCGCGGGGTCTGCATCCATACTTGCCCTCGTCATAGCCCTGGTCGACCAGGTAGTCAACAACTACGGAGACGTATCGATAGATATCAACCATGGCAAGCGAAGCTACACGGTCAAAGGCGGTTCGGCACTGCTGGGAACATTGGCTTCGCAGGGCATTTTCGTGCCATCGGCGTGCGGCGGCCGCGGGTCGTGCGGAGCATGCAAGGTACGCGTGCTGTCTGACGTTGGGCCAGTCTTGCCGACGGAGACACCGTATCTGACCCCCCAGGAACTTGCCACCAATGTCAGGCTTTCCTGCCAGATCAAACTCAAGAAGAACATAGCCATAGAACTTTCCGATGAGCTGTTCAGCGTCAAAAAGTTCAAGGCCACCGTCGACAGCATCAAGGACCTCACCTACGACATCAAGGAAACCGTCTTCAAACTGCAGGATCCCAAGGCCATCGAGTTCAAGAGCGGCCAGTACGTGCAGATAGTCGTGCCGCCGTATGGCGACATCAAGGAGAGCGTGCAGCGCGCTTATTCCATGTCATCGCGTCCGTCTGACGATGGCCATGTGGAGCTGCTGGTTCGCCTCGTTCCGGGCGGCATAGCGACCACCTATGTACACAAGCTGCTCAAGCAGGGCGATACGGTTGAACTGGTTGGCCCCTTTGGCGAGTTCCGCGTGCATGACACGCCCGCCACGATGGTGTGCGTCGCTGGCGGCTCGGGTATGGCGCCGTTCAAAAGCATGTTCTTTGACATGCGGGAACGCAACACATTCCCGGAGAAGGATATCTGGTACTTCTTCGGTGCCAGGACAACCCGGGATATGTTCTACCTCGAGGAACTGCGCGAACTTGAGCGGCAATGGCCGCGCTTCCACTTTGTGCCGGCGCTGTCGGAGCCCAAGCCCGAGGAAAACTGGACCGGCGACGTCGGCCTGATTACCGATGTGCTCGACCGCTATATCAAGGACAAGGTGGGCACGACCAAGGGGCTGGAGGGCTACCTGTGTGGCAGCCCTGGCATGATCAACGCGTGCATATCTGTGATGTCCAAGAACGGCATCACCGAGTCCAATATCTACTACGACAAGTTTGCCTGACAGGCTATCGGAGGATATATGAAGAACACGCAAGCGGAGAAGGATGCGTACGAACAGATGCGGCCCGGCGTCATCACGGCCCAAGGCTTCCTGGGTAGCGACCAACGGAGCTTCGCCGACATCGTGGAGGCCGACCTCGAGGCATGGAGGCGAGCTGGCACCGACCCCGACGAGGCGGCCGCTTTCCTGGAACGCCTGAGGGACCTTGGCCAGAAAGGCCTCGGCGAGCCAACCGGTATCGATGGACGCTGGGTGGTCACAACAGGAGACGCCCGCGGCGTACTGCCGTGTCCATTCCATGACGGAACATTCCACAAAAACTCAATAGAGGCTGTCGATGAAAAGACAGGCAAACGTATCATCTATTCCGATTTGTCGATACACCTGCTGCGCGCGCATCGTTTCTGCCAAGGCACTGGAAGCCCGTTCAGGCTTGATCCGGAGATGGTAGCGGCGATGATGGCTTGATGCGGTCGTCCATCCCGCGCTCCTTCAAGGCACTGACTCAGCGGGTGCTCTTCGCCTTCGAGCAGTTCTCGAGGCACGAGATGGCCAACCATGCGGCGGCAGGATCATACTCGTTCCTGCTGTCCGCCATCCCGGCAGTACTCGTCATCCTGTATATATCGTCAATCGCGGTCTCTTCCTTCGACAGCACGAGGATTCTCAGACTGCTCGGCCTGGTCATCGACGCCTTTGGTGGAAAAGCCACACTGGAAGCGTTCATGGCCAAGCCACTGGCCGGCTTTACCGGCGCGTTCGGACTCATCAACCTGATATGGGCCGCGCGCCTCTTCGTTGTGTCGATACAGCGCGGCATCCGTGTGGTGTATTCGGATGCGGCGACCATCAACCAGGTTCGAGAGAGCCTGCTGACCTTTGCGGTAGAGCTGGTCGTCATAATCGCGGTGGTGCTCGTAATGGCGGCAAGCCAGGTGGCGCGCACCTTGTTCGAGGCAATTGACTGGATTCCGGCTACCGCGTTGCTGGGGATAGCGCTCAAGACAGGCTTCAGAGTGCTCCCTTTCGTTTCTCTATGGCTATTCGTCTTCATGACATACCGGAATATCCCATCACACAAGCCTCCCAGCCGCATCGCAGCGCTCAACGCCATTCTGTGCGTCACTTCATATTCGATCTTTGGATACCTCCTGGGCTTTTCCCTGAATGCCGCCAGATACGGTCTGCTGTACGGCATTCTGGGCAACCTGATCGCTGGCCTCATCAAGGTGTATTTCTTCTTCTGGCTATACTTCTTCTTCGCGGAACTGGGTTACACGATGGAGTTTTTTGATTCCCTGCTGTTTGCCAGGTTTCACCGGGTATCGTCGGCGGAGAAGCCGGCTGGCCGCATCGAGCGCGCGCTGTTCGCGGAGCCTGGCCGTCTGTTCAGGCGGTTCGCGCGCGAGTTTGTGGCAGGTCAGACCATCTTTGCCAAGGGCGACCAGGACAGAAGCGCCTTGTATCTGTACAAAGGCTCGGTCGACATCGATCTGGTGCCGCCAGAAGAACGGCGGGGTGCCGCGTTGTCGACGGTCAACGAGGGTGAGCTGTTCGGTGAAATGGCATGGATACTGGAGGAGCCGCGTTCGGCATGGGCAACGGCGACCAGTGACTGCACCATCTTTGTTCTGCCACCCGAAGTGTTCGAGCGATTTCTGGCCCAGGACGCAGGCGGGTCGATGCGTCTGGCCACCCTGCTGGCCGAGCGGCTCCGGGCAAACAACGAGGCCAGAACAAGGTCGGCATCTGTATGAGGATACTGGTCGTTTCGGATACCCATGGCGATTACCGGAGCCTTGCAACCGTTCTTGGTCTGCTGGGTCGATCGGTCCAGGCATTGCTGCATCTGGGCGATGGTTCCGGTGATGTAGTGGCGGCGGCCCGATGCGGTGTACCCATGCCGCCCGCGTACGGCGTTCGGGGCAATGTTGACAATGATGTTTCCATGCCCCTGCTGCGCACGTTCGAGGCTGAAGGCAGGTTGGTGCTGGCGGCTCACGGGCACCGATATCCGCTTGGAGAAGATGTATCATGTCTGGTCCGGGCGGCGCGCGATGCAGGCGCCAAGGGCTTCTTCTTTGGTCATACCCACGTTCCGGATCATCAGGAACGCGGCGGGATCACGATACTCAACCCGGGTAGTCTCTCAAGGCCGCGCGGGCCCTGGGGTCCAAGCTTCGCCATTGTCGAGGCTTCGGCTTCGTCCGCGTTTCTTGATGTGAAATTCTTCGAGCTCCTGGGTACGCCCGCGAATCCGCTGCTCAGGGCCATCCGTTTCCAGTCACGATGACGAGCCGCGGGTTGCGCGAGCGCGGCTTCCCGCGAACTTGCCTTGGCACCGGGAAAGCGAGATAGTAGAGATATGGAGCAGAAGGTTGGGTCACACAAGGTCAAGAAGCCGCTGAGGCGCGCCTGGTTCATCGTCGGGCTGGTCGTCGCGGTACTCCTCGTTGGTGCTGGCATAGCGCTCGGAGTCATCGTCGCAAAGCGACCCGATCCGCTTGTCGTGGAACAGTCATTCAAGTCGTATGTAGAGAGCATGGCGACATCGGGCAAGATAGTCCTGGTGGAGGCCCGCCAGCGCCTGACAGTGACGGAGACGACGCCAGGGTTGCTGTTTGGGGACAACGCGGTTGGCCGCTTCCTTGGCATTCGTTCCGATGCTACTGTGTCGGCGTCGGCCTGGGCCGACCTGTCGTTCTGCATAGATCTGTATGCTATAGAACCGTGGTCCCTCCAGTATGACCCATCCAATGGCGGCACCTTGCGATTCGCCGCCCCACCACTGTCGATGATGACGCCGGCGCTGCATTCCGATACCATAGAAATAGCGACGCTTGACCGGTCTATCCTCCTGGACGAGCAGAAGCTTGAAACCCAGGCCATGCGCGGGCTGACCGCCCGGTTTGTTGAAGCCGCGTCGGCGATGATCGATGACCCGGAACTGCGCGCCAAGGCATCGGACGCCCTTGCCGCGCTCCTGCGTGCCTTCGCGGCTCAGGGTGCCATTCCGGTAGAGCGGGTCGATATAGACTTTGCCCCAGCGGGCAACTGAGTGATCCTGTTGCTGTCCGGTGTCAGTGGCTCCGGCAAGAGTACGGCGTGCTCCATAGCTGCGCGTTACGCGGTGGATTCTGGCAGACGCGTCGGTGGTGTGATATGCGCGGCGCTCTTCGAGCATGGACAGAAGTCAGGAATCAGCTGTGCCGCTCTGCGCGAAGGCAGAACGGTGCAACTGGGGATTCTGGCGCGTGCCCGCCCCGACTGGATTGTGCCCCGGATGCCGCCGGAAGCCGGTTCCGCGCGTCCGCTATTCTCGGTGCCTTTCGACGATACGGATCCACACATCATACGGTATGGCATGTGGGCTTTCGAGAGGACGATACTGTCCAAAGCGGATGAGACAGCCGCGGCATATCTGCTGGATCTCCGGGCAAGCGCCGGGCTACCGCCGCTGATTATCATTGATGAGATAGGGCCGCTGGAACTGGACAGGTCTATCGGTATGGTCAAGACCCTGCGGCTCCTGGATCATCTAGCCGCCGGCGCCGGGAAGGAAGCTTGCCATGTGGTGGTCGCGAGGCCGGATATAGCAGCGCGTCTGCAGAAGCGCTGGCCAGCCGCTGTTGTGCTGGTGATCGAGGCCGGGCAGGCCGATCAGACAGCCAGGGAGATCATCCTCCGTTCGATATGGTAAGAGCGGAAACCTGCCGGCCGTCCTTGCCGTACAGGAGCCGCTTGTTCAGCGGGTCCGCTATTCGTTCACCGCGGTACACAAATACATAGTAGTACTCACCCGGAGGCAGCCTGAGTTTAAGCTCGTATCGACCAGGCGCCACTTCGTCGAGTTCGTGAATAAAGGGGTCCCAGCCGTTGAATGAACCGGCCACGGTGACCCTCTGCCCCGGGGTTCCCTCGAAATGGAACAGCGCATAGCCGTCTCCAGCAGGATCCCAGACGCCAAGCACGGTCCTCGGTCGCTCCGGGAGCCGCGCTATCGATATCGAGGCTCCGCTGGCAGGATCCCGTTCGGCGAGCGGATTCGATGGGTCGGCCGCCCAGATGCCGTCCAGTATCAGCCGGTACCGGGCAACGCTCGCATCGCCATAGGGTAGCGGTATGGCCAGGACAAAGACTCCGTAGCGGTTGATCTGAAAGGCATGGACCGAATTCCAGTCCTCATCCGCAAACGCTGCACCGACAAAGCGATAGGGTCCGGAAACACTCAGAACCAGGTGCTCCTCGACCACGGCGGGAGCACGAGCCTCCTTGAGGCCGGACAGGTAGAGATGCAGATTTACAGAAGTTACTTCGAACGCCAGTGCCCCTTGTGTCGCAAACAGGCAGAAAAGGCTTGAAGCGATCAGTACCGACCGAATTCTCATTGAGGCTCCATATTCATCGCGCGTCTATAGTATCGGCGCATGCGGACTGACTCTTGAAGCGGTCCGGACAGGCCACATCGTTTCATCCTATACATCCTTGAATTTATTCCGTTAATATAGACGTCGACCATGCCAAAACTTCAGGATATCGAGCAATTCAAGGTCTCCCTCAAGAGCCTCGGGAAAGAACCCGAGACGCTCGGCCGCTGGGGCGAGTCATGGTCGGACACCAAGCCACCTCCATCCGGTGTATCGGACGACATCGCGGAGCTGCTCGGGGATGTCGAGCCACCCGCGGCTCCAGCCCTGGAATCCGTGACGCCATCGGCAGACGACGATTTTACATCCTTTCTCGATGGGTTGCAGCTCGACACGCCTGTCGAGCCCTCATCAACAGCGGAACAGCCTCAGGAGACTCCGGCAACCGAGGATCTCGATGATTTCTCGGTGCCTTCATCGTTGCTCGAAGGACTCGATCTTGCATCCGCGGAGGAGGAGGCCGAGCCGGAAGAGCCGGACGATCTGGAAGAACTCCCAGCGGACGAGGCGCTCGAACCGGAAGAGCCCTCCGAGGAAACGTTCGGGCTCGATGACATGGAGTCGCTCGCGTCCGAGACGCCTGAATCAAGCGAATCCGGTCAGTTCGACGATTTTTCAATACCCGAATCGATAAGCACCGAGGCCGCTGCTCCGTCGAAGTCCGAGATTCCACCGGAGCCGCAGGAACCCGAAGCGCCGGCTGAGTCAGCCGAGACAATGCAGCCGATTGAGTCGCCCGAAGCCGCGATGCCCGAGGAAGGCAACCTGGGTTCAGAATCGTCCGAGGCTGATGCATTTGATCAGTTCGACCTGGGCGAGATTCCCGATTTAGGCGCGGACACCTTTGGCGCGGAAAGCGTATCCGGCAATCTCGAAGGCGAACTGACGCCGCTTGGCGGCGAGTCGGGGACTTCCGACAATTTCGCTCTCGACTCAAGCTGGGGTGGCGACTTCACCATTCCCGGTTTCGAGATGGGCTCTGAAATCAAGCCTGAAGCGGCGAAGCCGGTAAAGGCGAAGGCGGCAGCCTCGCCGGAAGTGTTAGCCGAAGGCGCGCCGCGGCCGCAAGCGGAGCATCAAGCCCGCGAGGTGAGCCTGACCGATGAGCAGGTGGATGCCCTGCAAGACGCCCTGCTCTCATATCCGCTCAACCTGCGTCTGGCTGTCGAGGACATAATCGCCAACGGCAAGGGCAGCGACGCGCAGCAATCCGACCTCGTATGGATGCTGGTCGAGGGAAAGAACATCCGTGATGTATCGCGGCTGGCGGGCAAGATACTCAAGCGCTACATCGAGGTTCCAGCTGGCTTCACCAAACGGAGCGGCGCCGCGTTGGAGGCCGAGAAGGGTAGCCTTCGATATGTCTTCATGCATTCGATACTGCCTGTTCTACAAATCCTGGTACTGGTCGCCGCGGGAGCCGCCGCGCTGTTCTATCTTGGCTACAATTTTGGATACAAGCCAATCAAGGCGTATGCTCTGTATTCGGAAGGCAATAGGCAGATAGGCCTTGCCAAATATGGCGAGTCAATGGAGTCTTTTGACAAGGCCGACAAACTATGGCCGATGAAGGGTTGGTACTACCGCTACGCGGAAGGCTTCACCGCGAGCAGCCAGTACCCCAGAGCCGAGACCATGTACGAGCGGCTGCTCAGGCGCTGGCCACGGGAGACCAGGGCCGCTCTGGACTGGGCGCGGATGGAGTCATCGGATTCTGTACTGGCCTTTGACCGGGCGCAGAAGATTCTGGACACCTATATCCTGCAGCGGGACTACTTCAACAAGGACGCGCTGATTCTGTCGGCACGGAACTACCTGAACTGGGCGGACGCCGAAGAGCAACGATACGAAGGGCCTAACACGACGCTCCTTGGGGGGCTCTACGAGAAGGCGCGGTTGCAGCTGGCTACGCTGATGGAACGTCATGGTCGATCTGATGCCTACCTGGAATTGATGCTCCTCTATTTTATGAGGACCGAGCGATCGAGCGGCGTGGACAAGCTCAAGGAAATCCGCCCGCTGGCAAAGTACTTTACCGAGAACAAGAAGAGCGCCTGGTCCGCGGCGACACTCGCCGAACTCGGTGAATATCTGCTGGGCAGAAACGAGACCGAATACATCAATGGCATCATGCTGGCCGCCGTGGACCGCGACGGTTCGTTGCCCGAGGCGCACGTCGCGATGGCTCAATGGAACAGGCGGGCCGGCTTCCCCAAGGACGAACTCAAGGCTCTGGAATTCGCCGCGCGGTTCTTCGCGGAAGCGGAGAAGAACGGCCCCATGTCGGTCAAGCGGACCAGGAAATATATAGAAGCCATGATGCGGCTTGGTGAACTGCGCAGGATCGACGGCCGCAGCCTCGATGCCGAGGATGCCTTCAACGTCGCGATAGATCAATATGAACGTTCGCTGAGGGGCAGACGATTCAAGCCCGATGCCAGGTACGGCAGAGCCTACAGCCTGCTCGCCGACATATACTACACCGAGCGCATGGATTTTCCGGGCGCGCTCGCGCTCTACGCCAAGGCGGAGACCAATGGCTTTACGAGCCCGCAGACCGATTACCACCGCGGCTACATGCTCTATGTACAGCCGACCGATGATGGCTCCGCCGCGCTGCGCTATTTCTACCGCGCCGGCCTCGACGCTGATGCTACGCCGTATCTGATGTGGGCTACGGCGAACGCGCTGTATACCAGGTCAGACTACTTCGCGGCCCAGGGCTACTACACGATGCTGGCGAACACGCTGCAGTTCCAGCTGGATACGCTGGCCCAGCCAAGCCCGCAGACCAAGCCATCGCACGGCGAGATAGTCCAGTTGCTGATGATGACGCGGAACAATCTGGGAGCGGCGCTCTACCGCGTGGCCGAGCGCATGGGCGATGCCCGCCGTCGGTCCGACGCGATGATCGAGTTTACCGAATCGGCACGGCTATTCGATTCATTGTCGCGTAACCAGATGACGATGATACGCTCCGATTCCAAGAACCTCGGGTTCCTGAATCTGGACTTTGTATTGCATCCGATGCGCGGCATAGATCTCGGTATATACAAGACCATACCGACAGAAATGGCGTACCCGCAAAAATAACGACGACAAGGAGCACCGCATGGGTTGGTATGTCCGTTGGGTTACCGAGAATCTGCTTCTCTCGGCCTTCATCCAGTTTGCGATTCTGGGCACGCTGGGCGAGGTGCTGGGGATCATCGCGTCCAAGCGACGCCCGTCGAACAAGGCGCTGGAGTGGCTTGCAAAGGCGCTGGTCTGGGGTGTCCTTGGCATCCTGATCAAGTACGCGTTTACCGGCTTCAAGGGCTTCCTGGCCACACTCGTCGACAAGGGCTTCTTGCCCGCGGCCTGCGAACAGATAACGATACTGCGCGCGCTGTCCCTGTCCGTGCTGACCAATTCGATGTTTGGCCCGCTCCTGATGGTGCTGCATCGCAGTTCGGACAACGTGATATCCCACACCAGGGGATACGCCGGCATCGAAAAAAGCCTGGCCACCCTCGCGTGGTTCTGGGTGCCGGCCCACACGGTAACATTCGCGCTGCCGCTTGAATACCAGATCGGCCTCGCCGCGCTCTGGTCGGTGGCGCTGGGCCTGATCATGGGCTTTACCAAGCGCAGGTCATAGCGAGCGCACCGCCAGTCTATCGGGAATCCGGAACGTCATCCGGATTCCACGCAAGCGTCCTTGATATGAAGAGCGATTCAAGGAAGTCAATGTACTCATCCACGCTGAAGACTGGCATGAATGCAGACCGTATCGAAACGGCGATCGCCCCACCGCCCAAAGCCAGCCTGAGCGCCGCAGAGGCCATGATGCGCGCCGGCTCGTGGTAGGCGCGCACGGGATCGGCGCACATGAAGTCCGCCCCGTGGATGGTGCCGGAAAAGCCTGAATATCCAAGCTGACATGTCGGCACCAGAGCTGCGACATCGCCGATGTCGTCGCTGGCATATGACCGATCCTGAAAATCAATGTGCGCAGTGTCGACGACGGTGCCAGCCGCCGCGCCGAGCACTTCGCCGAGCCTGGCATCGGGCCGGAACGGGTGGTAGCCCGGCGCGTCGTCAATCCTGACTCGGGCACCGACGGCGATGGCACCCGCCGCGAGTGCCCGGTCCACCTTGGCGCTCGCGGCCCGTATGGCCTCCCACGAGGCACCCCGGACATAGGTTTCAAGCTCTGCCAGATCAGGCACGGTATTGACCGTGGTGCCGCCCGATTTCATGATGGGGTGCACGCGGATGTGGTCATCATCACGGAATGTCTCGCGCTGCGCATGTATGGCGAGCATCGCCAATGACGCCGCGTTGAGCGCGTTGACGCCGCGTTCCGGTTCGGCCCCCGCGTGCGCGCCTGTACCCATGAAGGTAGCCCGTTTGGCCATGAAACCGTTAAGCGTCCCATTGATCGTAGCTATCATGTTGTCCCGGTTGGCCATCGAGTGGTACTTGAGAGCAACCGTTGCATCCCGAAGCAATCCGAGCCGTATCATTTCCTGCTTGCCCGACAGGAATCGCAGGCGGCCTTCCTCCCGCAGTCGCATGCGGTATTCCATCTCGACGTATTCCTCCGCCGGCGTCCCCAGGAAGACGAGACGAATACCTTCGCGCTCGGGCACACGGGCCACGGCCAGGGCCTTGAACGCCGCGACCATCACAGCCATCTGGGCATGGTGGCCGCAGGAATGGGCTACACCGCCAGGAGTTCCGGCGGTCGGCAATGCGTCCATGTCCGCCAGCATGACGATGGCCGGAGCGTCAGGCGGGCCAAGCTCCGCTCTGACGCCGGTAATGGCGAGCCCCGAGTCGATCCTGGCCCCGGTGCCGGCAAGCGCGTCTATCAGGATGCCAGCCGTCTTGTGCTCGCGGAATCCCAATTCGGGTGTATCAAACAGAGTCCGGGCCAAGAGCTCCGTCTCCGCGGCGCCTTGCGACAGTGCCTGCTCCACCTCGTTCCACAAGTGCCCTGCCTGTACCGACCAGTCCTGGTTCACGTCGTGCCTCCGCCCTATATGACCACAAGCCATCGTAGCCACACTCACCGTTCCATGGCAACAGCGCGCAAGCGGATTGCACGTGCGTATTCCAATTCTTGCGGCGATTGATCATACTTGCCCCATGAACTCACGCAAACTGACGAAGATCGTGGCGACCATATCCGATTCACAGTGCGACCCCGCCTTCCTGCGCTTGCTGTACGAGGCGGGCATGAACGTGGTCAGACTGAACACCGCGCACCAGACTCCGGAGGTATCCCTCCAGGTGGTAGCCAACGTGCGCGCGGTATCCGACACGATTGGCATCCTGGTCGACACCAAGGGGCCCGAGGTCAGGATTCGCGGCCTCGCGGAACCGCTCGTGCTGAAAACCGGCGAGACGGTGACCATTCCCAAGGTCGATGAGGTGCGCAAGGGCTTCTCCGTTTCCTATGATGGCTTCATGGCGGAAGTGCCTGTCGGCTCGCGCGTCCTGATCGATGACGGTGCGATAGAGCTGGTCGTCAAGAACTCGGCCAACGGCATGCTGCTCTGCGAGGCGATGAACGACGGTATCATCAAGGACCGCAAGAGCGTCAACGCGCCAGGGGTCCCGCTCCGGATTCCCGCGCTGTCCGAGAAGGACAGAGCCTACCTGAAATTCGTCGCCGACAACAACATCGACTTCGTCGCGCACTCGTTTATACGCAACAAGGAAGACGTGCTCGAAGTCCGCCACATTCTGGATGGCTACGGCAGCAAGGCGAAGATCATTGCCAAAATAGAGAACATCCAGGGTGTGACCAACCTGCCCGAGATTCTGGACTACGCCGATGGCATCATGGTGGCCCGAGGCGACCTCGGCGTCGAGATACCGTTCGAGCGGCTGCCGGGCATCCAGAAGACAATCATCGAGGCGTGCATCAAGAAGGCCAAGCCCGTGATAACGGCGACGCAGTTGCTCCACACGATGATAGAGAATCCCAGGCCCACGCGCGCGGAGGTTTCCGACGTCGCCAACGCCGTATTCGACGGCACGGACGCGCTGATGCTGTCCGGCGAGACAGCCTCGGGCAAGTACCCGCTGGAAGCGGTGCAGACAATGGCGCGCATCGCCGTGCAGGCGGAGAGCCAGAAACAGAAGGGCGAATCGATAGTCAGCGAGGCGACACCGAATATTGTCCGCGACTACATGGCCCGGAGCGTCGCGCTGAGCGCGCTCCGGCTGCCTATCAAGGCTATCATCGCCGACACCGAATCGGGCCGCATAGCGCGTCTGATATCGAGCTACCGTAGCCACGTACCGATATACGCCTTCAGCCCGCAGATGTGCACGGTCCGATCGCTGAGCCTGTCGTTCGGCGTATTCTCGGAACATTCGGACGCGCCGCACACGACCGACCAGCTTGTCTCCCGGTCGCTGGAGAGCCTCGTCGCGCGGGGCGCGGTGGAGGCGAACGACCTGGTCGCCATCATCGGCGGCACCCCTGGCCAGAGCGAGACGACCAACTTCGTGGAGATCAATACCGCGGCGTCGTGCCTGGGACAGAAAATCTGAATGATGCGGTCTACTCGAAGAACGCGTCACCTATCGACAATTGACCAGCCAGGAGAGTCTCGGCTGCATCGGCGTACGCGACGGCACTCGTCACCTTGATCTTCGCCCCCGGCAGGACACGCGTCTCGCTCGATACGGTCTTCCAGTAGGCACGCGCACCGGTTGTCGCGGTGATGGTAAAAGTGCTCCGGGATATTGCCGATGTCCCGGTATTCTCTATCGTAGCGGTCACAACCAGCGAACGCACCCCGCCATCGTCATATTCATAGGAACCAGCGACCCGAGCCGTTCCGCTCGGGTACCAGTTTGCCGGGTTGGTGCAGGATACCATCGATATGGTCGCCACTATGACGAGGGCGACGGTTCTGAACGCGGTCGTCGTTCTATTCATGCTTCTTCTCCGATCTTAGCGCATACGAAAGCGTGGCATAGAGCCGGGCCGGCGATTCGATATTCGTAACGCTTTTCGACAGCCCGAAACGAGTAGAAACATCGCCATCCGAATACCATAGTTCAATTGACGCCGAAGCCGTATACGAGAACGAGTCCGGATCATATGCTCCGTCCCAAACCTCCGGCAACGACGCGCGCTGCGTCGCTTTCAGCGTGTAGCCCACTAAATCGTTGAGCACCTCGGTGACGCTCAGCGAGAGCGTCATGTCGCCGGGCCGCCAGCTGGACGCGAAGCGTTCTACCCGCGACAGACCCACGTCGTAGGAAAACGCCGCGCCCAGCACAACAGGATCCAGTATCCTTGATGCCGAAAACGCCGTCCCGACAGACCAGCGCCCGGAACCTGGCACGAGCATGCCTTCGGCGGCCGCGTATGGATTCCATTCGCCGGTAGGGATGGACACATGCAGCGACGCCGAGACGCGCGTGTCGGCCAGTCGGCCCGTCCATCCGGCCGACACCTCGATGTCGCCGAGGCCGGCCATGGCGGTTCTTTGAACATCGCCGCCGATGGAAAATTCGCTGGACAACGGAACGTACAGGGAGGCTGTCAAGCTTTTTGCCACAAGGGCATCGATCGACACATAGGACTCGACGAATAGATAATCGATGGAGCCATAAGCCTCGCGCGTCATACCGCTGCCGAGCTCGAAGCCAAGCTCCCAGTCGGTCAAACGTTCTACGCCGATACGTTGATGCTCGGAAGCCTGGGCGCCAGCAGGCATCGTGACCATCGTCGATATCATGGCAAGTGCAAAGGCCCAACGATGCATCCGATTTGTCATCATGGGCGCCTCGACCATCCAGACATCCTCATAGCCGAATCCTCCAGCCTGGATTGCTTGCCCGCGGCCTTCGCTATGGCCTCATTGACCAGAGCGGCATCCGGTTTCAGCATCGTAGAAGCCAAGGCCATCGCCGCGCCCGAGTAGCGTTTCTCGAACGCTTCGCGGCTCAACGACTCCAGCCCACGAGCTGGATCGACGGTGATGGCTCGCCCGTCCTTGAACCCCAACAAGAGCGCAAAGTGTTTTTCCGGTTTGTCATAGTGAACGACCACAGGCGAATAGCCTTTCGCGACAAGGTTTTTCAGCCCTTCCCAGTCAAGCCTAAATGCCCGCGCGGCTACGCCGCGCGCGTCAAAGGCCCTGGCCATATCAGCAAGGCTTACCGTATAGTCGCCGTCTTTCAGCTTTTCGCCGAGCGTAGCGCTTATCAGCTCGACCTCGTCAGTCGGCATGCCCCAGTAGCGGTCCAGGGCAGTAGCTACGACGCTCATGCCGCAGGAGGTGTCGAAACCTTGCTCCATGGTGTATTGAAAGCGGAGGGATTCTTTATTGGTACATAAGCAGATGACAAAATTCAGCAGTATATATCCATATTGATTTATATTCTTGCCCCCTCCCATTAGACAAATTTATATGAACCTTGGGCGTATCCGCTAACGATTATCAAAATTAGGTTAAGAATGAAATGCATAGTAGTATTTAAAATGATATTATTGAATACCATTTTATAATAATACATAATAAGCCCAAATGCATAGATAGATAGAAAATAATATATATTAGTGCTAATAAATAGGTGCGGAACTAAAAAGACAAATCCACATAGAATCGAATGCATTATTCTATTATTCATGCTATTATAAAATATGTTTTCATTAATAATAAAACGAAAAACCAACTCCTCAAAATATGCAAATGCAATAAAAGATATTATGACAAATGCAAAAATGAAAAAGTCGAAATTCCGAAAGAAGACATTAACAAGACTCTCATTACCACTATCAGTAGAATAAGGAATATAGCGCCCCGTTTTGACTAGATAACAATTTGCAATAATATATATTACCATTGCCATCGATACTAATACTTTACCGTTTTTCACAAATATGGGATTGCCCCTTTTTCTTTCATTCTTTTTATAGATTATTACCCAAACTGAAAATGAAAATACTAGTATTACGGTAGCCACTATAACAAACCAATGATAACTTGAGACTACATATTCATCTCCTATTCTAATATTTTTATGCAAATCTGAAATTTTTATTCCCAACATAATATTACGGAAAGCATTTGTAACTATCATCAATGGTGCGAAACACATCAGTATTGTTGTCAATTTCTTAGTGAACGATAAATCTCTAGTACTTTGACTATTACTATCAAATTCCATTAACAACATATTTGAACGATAGCGATTAATGCCAATCGAAAATGTAAAAGCCATTGCAAAGAAATATTGGAATATAACATCTGCTATTACGCCATAGACTCCAGTATTCTGCAAGGATAGCAGCTTGTTTATATTGAAAATCATCTCAGTTGAGTTGAAACTCCAAGTTGCTTTAAATAGTATTGATCTAAAAAGCAAGCGATCAGCAATAATGAGAACAAGCGGAATAAGAACAAATGACATGGCAACGAATAGCTCCTTAGAACTCTCATAACTATGTTTGCTTTCGAAATATAGAAGCAAAATTGCCAGAAACATATAATATAGTGTGAGCACAAATGTTCCTTCCAAGGCCTGGTTGCAGGATGCGAAACCAAGCCTTGTATACTAATCGATGCTAATCTCTGCTTTCTCTGCGACATTGACGAACAATATATGCCGCCCCCATTCCTGCTGCGATGTGAGGACCAACCGCAGGAACAAAAGCGACACTAATTGTTGCTAATCCATATGCTGCATTTGCATACGCATTTAGTTCCTTTCTATCCTTTTCAGCTCTCTGTTTTGCACTTTTCTCAGAATAAGCATCGCAAGAAATATAGAATCGTTCTTGTGCACTCAATCCTCTGTCACCAACTACATCATGCGGTCGCCCCCCATCCACAGCCTCCATCTCGGCCGTGCTCAGCATCACGGCATCGACGTCTGCGAACAGGGCATCGCCCTGTACCGCAACGGCTTCATCGGCCATGGCGCATACACCTGCGACCAAAAGGATCGCGAGGAGGATTCCAATCTTCTTCATGACATGCTCCTGGAGTAACGGTTTTTATCTTGACGTCCCGCCGGGCCCGGTGGGCGGAAGACGACACTATAGTACCCCCCCCCCCCCGCGGTTTTGTCAAGCAGATAATACGAAATGACTCCGGTGAAGGTATAGTTGAGAAGCACGTTGATTCCTCATTCATGCTGTCAGTCATGCTTTGGAGTGAGGCTGACGGTTCCATCCGGCTGCAGGAGCAAGTCGTGATAGAACAACCACGATCCCCCATTGCAGAAGGCCGAAAGAACTTCCTTCGCTGGATTTAAAAGCAGATATTCTTTTCCGCTGTCGTCCAGTACGGTATAGCATCCCGCCCGCACGAATATTGAAAAAGCCCTCGCTAGCCCGCCGGGTTCTGATGGATGAGCTACATATGACCTGGCCTTGAGAGGATGCGACAAGTCGTACGGTATCGCGTCTTGTCGCTTCAATGTCGTTGTCAGCCCGGAATTCCAATAGAGCACACATGTCGATGCGTCGACAGCCTCAAGTTTCGAGAATGGTTCCCGTGAACGCGGAAGAAAAATGGCCAAATCATCATAGACGAATTTCGCGAATGATCCGTTCATCTGGACATCAAGGGTATCGTCGGCGGCATCGATCGTGGCGATTCCCTGTTCCGAAGCATACAATCCCGATACTTGAAGATAGGGCGGCGGTATTTTTCTTGTCGGAGGTTCATTAAAAACCGGCGCCGTTATTCCATGCTTGTCGGCCATATAGGATTTTGCCAGCACGGTTCCTATTTCTCTCAGGCGGCTCGTTCCAAGTCCGTCGAATATGGAGCTGGTCAGCATGATACCCGTGTGCTGGTCCTTTAATAAGATGACGACGATGTTATGGGATAGATACGATCCTTCCGCGTATGCCGTACGCCCGCTGTGGCTTAATTCCGCAGGGTCCAGAATCCAGACGGCGCCTGTTTTCATATTCTGTCGCTCCAGTTGCCGTTCGATGCTGGATTTAAAGAAAAGGTCGGCGGCATGCGGTGGCAATCGTGAATATCCGCTTGCCGACCAGGCACGCAGGATCGCAATGTACAGCCGCTCCAGATCGCGCGGCGTCGATCGCATCGAGAATGATGGGTCGAGGCGCGCGTAGAGGTGCGCGCTGCTTTCCTCGTATTCGGTGCCCGACGCATTGTAGAATCTGCACACCGCGATCGAGTCATCGAAATTGAACGTAGATGAGTTCATCCCCAGCGGACGGAAGACAAAACTCGTGACGAAGGCGTCAAAGGACATTCCGCTTAGCCTCTCTACGAGCAGACCGAGCAGCTCGAACGTCAGCGATGATTCGGTTCTGACAATACCTTGCGGAAACGCCCTCTTTGCGGACTCGAGGCGGAGGGCGAGATCGATGTTCCCTGCTGCCTGCGGGGGACGATCGATGAAGCCAGTCGTTTCCAGCATCATATCACGGATTTTCTGATCGCCGATTCCCGGAGGTCCATCGATAGATTGGTCCGCAGGAAAAAGTTCCGGAAGGTATCGTCGAATGGGCGCATCCAGGTCTATGCCATATTTCTGCGCCGCAACCAGGACCGCCAGTATCGTACACTGCTTCGACAACTGTCCGATTTGTATGCCGTCGTCGTGCCTGAACGGAATGATCGAAGCATCGGAATCGTATCGCCAGACTACTCCCCGATCCGAAAACACACTGATCGCCATGCCACCCAGATTCGCAGGCTTCTTGCTTTCCAGCAAGTTTCTTGTCGTTTCCGTGAGCACCCCTGCTATCTGGCCATTGCATGCAGAAACAGTAAAGCTACATGATACCGCGAGCAAGCATGCAGCGAAGCGCCTCACAATACGGTGCATAGCATTTACCTCCATAAAACGCCACGAACATAAAAGGCATCGGCCATGTCGGCGAGGCTCACCGTACAGTCGCCGTCTTTCAGCTTTTCACCGAACGTAGCGCTTATCAGCTCGACCTCGTCGGTCGGCATGCCCCAGTAGCGATCCAGTGCGGTCGCGACAACGCTCATGCCGCAGGACGTGTCGTAGCCTTGCTCCATGGTGTATTGAACGCGGAGGGATTCTTTTGAACGGACTGCAACAAGCAGCAAGAACAACAAACTGTCCATTCCCTGCTTTCATTATTTGAAACAAAGAAATGACATGTTGATCAAAATGTGCATTAGTATGACCACCGATTTTTTCCCAGTAATATGTATAGTCAGATGAAAATACAAAGCTAAGAAAAAGGGAAGAATGCTCGCTACATCTAGATGCATAAGCTGGAAGACAAGTGCAAATATGATGTATGGCATCATTTTACCATGCATTCCTGACGCCAGTCTGGGTAATAACACCCTGAACATCGATTCTTCAACAACAGGGGCGATGATTGCCGTCGAATACACCATCTTAAGATTAGGCGTGACATAGGATAAATCAAGAACTACTATCTTTGCATAAATAAATATCACTATCGGAATCATTAATGATGCATAAATTATGAATCTATGTTTGTATATATTTTTATTTCCATTCCCATAGGTACTATTAAATTTCCATATTCTCTTTATGTTTATGACGAGGAGGACTGACGATAGTAAAAATATCACTCCGTTGACCAAATCAACATATACAGATTGCTCCCGAAGTTCCAGGAACAACAGTCGGAAAACTTGTTCTGTAAATAAATCATAAATAAATAAAGTGGAAAATATCGCATATAATAAAGACAAAATGAATCTAATAATAGGATTTCCCCGACCAAACGGGTTGAAGACGGACATACCAATATAAGCTATGAGATATACGATACTTATCAGTACACCTCCGCCCATTGAAGAGTCTATAAACTGATGCAAAATTATTTTGCTCATGTTAATTGGCGTCAGCAATATCAACTGCTGACGCCAGATTTATTCTACCAGCAATCTACTAATCTGTGTGCCGAATATCTTATAACCTCTCGAACAACGTCTCCAATAGATTTAGGGAAATCTACTGCCAAATCTATGGCAGAGTGCAAGGATTCTTTGGCTTGGGTCTTTGTCGGCACATAAGAAGCATCACGTACTTGGATCTTATCATAGGGGCCATATCCGTTATAACTTCCATCCATATCTCGATACTGCCCCCCATCCACCACTGCCATCTCCGTCTGACTTAGCGCCACGGCATCGATGTCGGCGAACAGAACAGCGCCTTGCTCTGCCGGTACGGCATCGTCCGCCATCGCGCATACTCCGGCGATCAACAGGATCGCAAGGAGAATTCCAATATTCTTCATGATATGCTCCTACACATACGATTTTTATCTTGTCGTCCCGCCGGGCCCGGTCTGGCGCAAGACGATACTATAGTACCCCCCCCCCCGCGCGGGTTTGTCAAGGACAAATAGTGGTTCCATCTGGACTCCTTTTGATATCGCCGAGATTTCGAGCGGTCATTCATGGCATTTTCGATATTCCTGAGAAGGTGAGATGGGTCTCAGGGCTGGCTTCGCGATACAATTATGCCGACACTCTATGTGAACATGGAAGGCAGGCAGCCATGAATCGACCCATACGCTTCGTAACTCTGATCATCGCGGCTTTCGTCGCGCTCTTCGCGGCCAGGCCCGCGTGTGCGGACGACTTTCGGTTCTCGTACACCAAGGGCGACAAGTACCGTGTCGTTTCCACCGTCGACGAGGACGTGTCGATCAACCACGCGTACTCGCATTCGGCGCGCATCGTCAACAGGATCGCGTTCGAGGTGGCCGACACGCGTGCCGATGGCGCGGCCCTGCTCCGGGGCGACTTCTCCACGAGCACCCAGTATGCCGGCGGCTTTTCGTACGTCACCGACAAAATATACCATTCAGAATACTGGCACCTTCCCGACGGCCGCTACGAAATCGGCCCGCAGTACTTCATGCCGACCGTCCGCAATGTACCGACCTTTCCGGCCCGCGACCTGAAACCCGGCGACACCTGGAACGCGCCTGGCGAGGAGCGGCAGGACTTTCGGGATGATTTCGGCATAGCCGACCCCTATGTGATCCCTGTTGATGTCCGCTACTCGTACGAAGGCGCCGGCACGATGCAAGGTGTCGCGGTCAAGCTGATCCGCGCCGCCTACACCGTGTTCATCCAGCCGCCCAAACCGCGCGCATGGACTGTCGCGTATCCAACGCAGATAGCCGGCTATTCCGATCAGCTTTTGTACTGGGACCCCGTTCGTGGCGGACTGGCCGCCTACGAGGAACGGTTCAAGTTCGTGTTCGAGCTGTCCGACGGGCGGACCGTCGAGTATCAGGGGCAGGCACACTCGGAGGTGGTAGAGGCGACGCTGATGGACCGCGCCGGACTCGAGAAGGATGTACGGGCGGCCGTGTCCGATCTGAAGGATGTCTCGGTCGCCAGTGACGAGCGCGGGGTGACGATCAGCCTGGACAACATCCAGTTCGAGCCTGACTCGGCGCGGCTGTTACCATCGGAACTGGCCAAGCTCCAGAAGATCGCGACGATACTCGCGGGCATCAAGGGCCGCGACATCCTGGTCAGCGGGCACACCGCTCTGGCTGGCACGGCGGCGGCCAGACAACAGCTGTCGGTCGACAGGGCGCGAGCCGTCGCCGAGGCGCTGATCCGACTGGGCGCACGGCCACCGGAAGGCATCACCGTGATAGGCTACGGCGCCGAGAAGCCCGTGGCCGACAACTCGACCGAGGCGGGCATGGCGCGCAATCGCCGTGTCGAGATAACGATACTGGAGAACTGAGCCACTGCCCCCTTGAAGTATCGGGGGGACAGTGCTATATCATATATATGATCACTTGCTCATATGTTCATTTATACTTCCACAGGAGAGCCGCCAATGGATGACCATGGTGATGTCGGCCGCTGCCTCTGCAACTTCGTGCACGAGGGGCCGGTGGCGGAAGCCAGGGCGGCAGAGATGCCGCTACCCAGGCTCCTCGGGCTCGTGGAGCTGTTCAAGGTGCTTGGCGACCCGACGCGGCTCAGGATACTGACAGCACTTGGCGCTGCCGAACTCTGCGTCTGCGACCTGGGTGCGACTCTGGACATGAGCCAGTCGGCGGTCAGCCACCAGCTCGCCATATTGCGCGGCGCCCGGCTCGTGCGCGCGCGGCGCGAAGGCAAGGCCATGTACTATGCGCTCGACGACGAGCATGTCCGCGGGATAGTCGGGCTCGCTTCAATCCACCTGGCAGAGAGGAAGGATTAGATGTCGGCAAAACTTTCGGCCCACGCCAAGCGGGAATTGGCCATCCTGGCGGCGGCCACGGTGCTGGCGGTAGCTGGATTCTTCGCGCAGGCGGCAGGGAGGGCGGAGGGTGCCGCCGCCTGGCTGCCGATTGCGGCGACCGTGACCTTTGGGGCGGCCTACCTCCTCGCCGGGAACGACGTGCTCGTTGCGGCGGCGAGGAACGTAATCCATGGCAGCGTGTTCGACGAGCTCTTCCTGATGGCGATCGCGACGCTCGGAGCCTTTGCTATTGGCGCAATGGAGGAAGCGATCGGCGTCATGGTCTTCTATAAAATAGGCGAGATGCTGCAGGAAGCCGCCGCCAACAAGAGCCGCCGCTCGATCCGAAGCCTGCTCGCTCTGCGTCCTGACAAGGCGCGCGTCCGGCGTGGCGAACTCTGGGTCGACTGCCGGCCGGAGGACCTGGCATCGGGCGATCTCGTGATGGTACGCCCCGGTGAGCGCGTTCCGGTCGACGGCGCGGTCGTCGAGGGGGCGGGCTCGTTCGACACCTCCGCGATGACCGGCGAGAGCGTGCCTCGGCCAGCCGTAGCCGGCACCGAGGCGCTGTCGGGCTTCATCGCTCTCGACGCGGCGCTCATGATACGGGCGGAACGGCCGGCCTCCGAGTCTTCAGCGGCCCGCATCGTCGAACTGGTCGAGAATGCTTCCAAATCCAAGGCGAAGACGGAGCTTTTCATCACCCGCTTCGCCCGGTACTACACCCCAGCGGTCGTTGTCGCGGCGTTGCTGGTCGCCGTACTGCCGCCGCTCCTTGTACCGGGGCAGCATTTCACCGACTGGGCCTACCGAGCCCTCGTCATGCTCGTCATCTCCTGCCCTTGCGCCTTGGTCATCAGTGTGCCCCTGGGTTATTTCGGCGGCCTCGGCGGGGCGGCCAGGCGCGGCATCCTGATCAAGGGGGCCTCGATCCTCGACGCGCTGGCCGATGCGAAAACGATCATCTTCGATAAGACCGGCACGCTTACCGACGGCAGCTTCAGCGTCCGCGAAATCGAACCGACCAACGGCTTTGATGCGGAAGCGCTGCTCGGCGGTGCCGTCGCGGCGGGTACCCACTCGAACCACCCCCTGGCGGTCGCCATCCGCGAGGCGTGGGCGAGCGGCGGCAAACCGTTCCCCGGATGCGACGATGGCGGCTACAGCGAAATTCCGGGGCACGGGACGGTCGCCATGGTCGACGGTCGGGAGGTGATCGCCGGCGGCGACAGGCTCCTCCACCTCAAGGGCATAGAACACGAGTGCAGGCCGGCCTCGGGCACCGAGATCCACGTCGCCATAGCCGGCAGGTATGCCGGGCGCATCGGGGTCGGGGACGGGCTCAAGGCCGACGGCAAGGCCGCCCTGTCGAGCCTGCGCGGCCTCGGCATCCGCCGCATCGCGATGCTGACAGGAGATTCCGGCGCTTCCGCCGACCGCGTCGCCCTCGAGGCGGGCATCACCGAGGTGCACCACGGCCTCCTGCCGGAAGGCAAGCTGGAACAGCTCGAGGCCATCCTCGGCCAGGAACGCGGCCGGGGATCGGTCATATTCGTCGGGGACGGCGTCAACGACGCGCCGGTGCTGGCGCGCGCGGACGCGGGCATCGCGATGGGAGCGGGATCGGACGCCGCGATCGAGAGCGCCGACGTGGTGCTGATGGGTGGCGAGCCGTCGCGCGTCGCGGAAGCGATAGGACGCGCCAGGAGAACCAGGGCCATCGTCACGCAGAATATCGTGTTCGCCCTGGGCATCAAGCTGGCGGTGATCGGGCTTGGCGCGTTCGGCCTGGCCGCCATGTGGGAAGCGGTGCTGGCCGACGTCGGCGTCACCTTGCTCGCCGTGCTCAACTCGACGAGGGCGCTGAAGTAAATCCGGCAGCAATGCGGCCTCGCCGTTCCGCTTGGGCTACATTCCACCCCCTATCGTCTGGGCTATCGGGAGGCGTGCCACCCGCCGTGCCGGGATTATGGAACCAGCCAGGCAGGCGCCAATCCCAAGGGCGGCGCTCACGAGCGCATGCCAGGGCCGGTAGTCCGCGTGGTACATCTCGCCGAAGGGCACGGGAAAGTCCTTGGGTATGGATCCGGCTATGTCCACTCCCCTGATGCCGAGCCATGCCGCCACGGGAGCGGCGACCAGGAGGCCTGCGGCAGTGCCTATGGCTGCCAGTATCAGGCCTTCGAGCAGGATCAGCCGTTTCGCGTCACGCCTCCTGAAGCCTATAGCCCGCAGCGTTGATAGCTCGCGGGTCCGCTCGTGCACCGACATCGACATCGAGTTGAGGATTCCCACGATGATAAGGCCGAACAGGATGACGGCAACGATATAGAAGCTGTAGGTATCGGTACGGACACCGGAAACCGTCGCCTTGGCGAATTCCTGCCAGCCATAGGCCTTCGTCGGCGGGTAGCTTGCCCCGAGTCCGTCGGCGAATCCGGCCGCCGCCGCTCGCACCCCGTCGCCGCCAGGACCAGCCAGGACGATCCGGGTCACCTCGTCATCGAGGTCGAGCAGGTATTGAGCCGACGGCAGGTCGAGGTAGACGATTCCGTCGTCCATGGCCCCATAACCAAACGAAAAAATGCCGCGGACCGGGAGCGCGGTCCTGTTCTCCACGCCATACCTGTCGGTCGCTGATACGAACACGACCGCCCCTGGTTCCAGACCGAGCTTTCCGGCGATGCCCGAGCCCAGGAGCAGTCCCGGCTGGCCGTCGAGGTACGAGCCCCGGACTATCTTCCGGGACAGGGCCGTAACGTCACGTTCCGCCTCGGCGTCGATGCCCTGGCCGAGCAGCCTGACCGAACCTGCGGGCGCGATCAGTCGCGCGGCGAAATCCACTCGGCCGCTCGCACCCTCGATGCCCGGCGTGGCGAGAAGGCGGCCGCGAACCTGGCGGTATTCCGGAAGGGCCAGGTCGAGCGGCAGTCTCGCGGCCTCCTCCTCGTAGCCCTCGCGGAGCAGCTGCGCCGAACCCGTCTGGAAGCGGATGACCGCGCCATAGATGTAGGTCTGGTAGCCCTGGACCCACCCGAGGCAGATGAACATCAGCGCGACGCCGATGGAGATGGCGATCGTGTTAAGGAAGGTGCGTCGCCGATTCCTGAAAACGTTCCGTGCGGCCAATCCCGGTAGAGTCATTGCGTCCTCCTAGACGTTCTTGAGCGCGTCGACGACCGAGGCCCGAGTCCCGAAGACGGCGGCATAGAGGCTCCCCGCAACGGCGATGAGCGTCCCGAAGCCTATGTTCTGCAGGGTCGAAACAGGATTCGTGCCGAAATACATGACGTCGCCGCCGCCGAGCATCCGGCTCGCCTCGCCGATGGGGAGGCCGTTCGCCTTCAGAAAGAGCACGACCGGCAAGGCCAGGGCTGCGCCCAATACGGCTCCCGCGAGGCCTTGCGTCGCTCCTTCCGCGAGCACGAGGAAGGCCTGCTCGCTCCGCTTCATGCCTATCGCCCGGAGCGTCCCGTATTCCTTCTGCTTCTCGAACACGTTCATCAGTATCGCGTTCGTTATGACGGTGGCGGCCACGACAAGGACGAATACGTTGATGACGAGCATGAAGAGATCCATATAGCGTATCATCACCAGCATTCCGCCCTGGAGCTCCTTCCAGGTCTTCGCGATGCAGTCGTGGCCGGACAGGAACGCGAGCGCAAAATCGCGGACGGCTTCCGCATCCTCGGGATCTCCGAGGCGGAGCCAGAGCTCGGCGCTGTCAGCGGTGCCGAGGATTTCCGACGTCGTCCCGGCGTCGACGAAAGCCGTCGAAGTGTCGAAGTCGGTGGCGTCGGTAGCGAAGACGCAGGTCACCGGCAGCTCCCGGTATGAAGGCATCCCGTACGCGTCCTCGACGAGCACGATCAGTCTGGAGGAGAAAGAAGCGCCTAGCAGGTCGAGAGCCTTCCGCGATATCGCGATGCCGGGTCCCGATGGCGGGAACGAACCTTCGAGCCGGCCCCTGGGAACCTGCGCGAAGAATCCGCTATCCTTCTCCACGCCGACAATCTTCATGGGCAGGCTCCTGCTTCCGGCCAGTACGAGGGCGCCGAAAGGCGTTACGCGCTCGACATGGCGAACGCGTGCGTCGGTGGACAGCTGCGCTGCAATGGAGCCCGGATCAGCAATATAGTTCTTGGTCTCCAGCGGATCGAGTGAATCAACGCGCTCCGTCCGTTCGACGAGGACGTGGGCGCTCTCCTCGACGATCTGCCTGTTCATCCTGTCCCGCATGCCCTCGATCCAGCCCGACACGAATTCCATGACGAATACCGAGAGCGCGACGGCCAACACGATCAGGATAGTACGCTTTGGATGCTTGAACATCGACAGGACGGCCATCTTGAGCAGCATCAGGAGACCTCCTCGCCTTCGATTTCTCCGTCGCGCAGCCTGACGATACGGCGGGCGTAGCGCATGACACGGGGATCATGTGTCGAGAACAGGAACGTTATCCCGTTCTTCTCGTTCAGCTCCTTCATCGCCTCGAGCACACTCTCGCCGGTAGCGCCATCGAGGTTGGCAGTCGGCTCATCCGCGATCACGAGCCTCGGTTCGTTTGCCAGGGCCCGCGCTATGGCAACCCGCTGGCGCTGCCCCCCGGAGAGTTCGTCCGGCTTGTGGCGGGCATAACTCGTGAGCCCGACGAGCTCCATGAGCTCCTCGACGCGAACCCGCCGTTCGCGCTTCGGCTTCCTGGCAAGCATCAGGGGAACCTCGATGTTCTCCGCGATCGTCAGCACTGGCACCAGGTTGAAGCTCTGGAATATGAAGCCAATCTTCGCGAGCCGCAGTTGCGCCTCGGCGTCGTCGCCAAGGCTCGCGGTCGGGAAGCCGTCGAAACTGATGCTTCCGGACGTCGGCCTGTCGATGCACCCGAGGAGGTTGAGCAACGTCGTCTTGCCGCAGCCGGAGGGTCCGACGATGGCCGTGAATTCCCCGGCTCCGACGGAAAGGCTGACGTTCCTGAGTGCGCGTATCGTGGTGCGGCCGAGCGAATAATCCTTCTCGATGTCACGCATATCGATCAAAGCCATTGGTAGCTCCTTGCACTAATGGAATTTCTGCCGGTCATCCAGGCCGGCGCTCAGAACGAGTAGCTCAGGCCCGCGCCGATGACGAGCTCGCTTGTGCCGGTTGCGCGCGCGATGGCCCGGAATTCTCCATCCTCTGCGCCAAGCACGAGGGCGGCCTTGACGAACAGGCCCGCGTCGCCGCTGTAGAGTTCCGCCTCGGTTTCGAGCATCATGCTCGCCACCGGCAGTGAAAGCACGAAGTCGCCTGAAAACGAGAACAGGTCCGGACGTTCGACATATACGGAGAATTCCGTATAATGCCGCCCGTAGTAAGGCGCGAACGGGTCGCCGGGCAAACCGCCGCCTGCCAGTGCGGCGATCATGGAATCGAATTCTGACTGGCTTCTGCCGGGAAAAACACCTCGGTACGCGGCCGCCAGTTCGAACGACAACTCGCCGGCGGAAAGGCCGCGGCGCAGTTCCAGCCTGCATGACTCGGATGGCTTCGCCTCCGCGCCGCCCAGCGGAATGGACAGCGCGGCTTCCAGCGAGCCCAGGAATCCGAACGCGGGATATGAGACATAGGCGACCGGCCTGGCCTCCCCGTTTCCGTATCCCGAACCATAGGCGCCGAGCGCCGTATCGAGGGCTCCGGCCGAAAGCCGGATGACAGCCCCCGCGTCGATGTCCTCGACTCCGGCGAACGAAGCGTCCCTCGCCGCCCTGTCGGCCGATGCCAGCGCGATCGCCGAGAAGTCAGGGATCGGGGCCCATTCCGCGGATGCTCCCCAGAAACCGCCCTGGTCGGGGAGGCGCGCGAAGGGGTCCGCTGGGGAACCATACGAGCCGAGGCCGAGGCTGCGGAGCAGCATCCCCGCGCGTATGGAAAGCGCCGGCGACAGCAGGAGCGTTATCTCTGCTTCCCGTATGTCGAGACTGACGGCGTTCGTCAGATTCGTGGGTTGGTATGCGGATGGCTCGTCCGCCGATGCGGAGGCCAGCGCCCGAAGGCGGAACAGGGCCGATGGTCCCGTGCCAGAGAGGAAGAGTTCCGACTCGAAAGCCGCGCCCACGGCCGGATCGCCGAAACCGCCGCCCGCAGACCGGGGATAAGTCAGCTCGACCACCGTCGAGACGTTGCCTGATGCGTCCAGAGCGGGCGCCATACCGGATTGGGCCCGGGCAGGGATCGCGGCAACCGTGGTGAAAAGGACGAGGAAGCAACAAATCCGCGCGGGATCGGCTGGCCTCATTTCGTCAGCCACGCCTGGTTGAACATGGCGTCGGGCAGGTCCGAGCGCGAGACAAGATCGCCGATGACGACTATGCTCCGTTCTCCCGCTCCGTTCTCTTCTGTCATAACCAGGCGGGAGGGCCTGAGCCGTCCCGCTACGCTCGAGTAGCCGGACAGCACCATTGTCTTGAGCAGGAGGCCGCTCTTGGCGAAATATTCCAACCTGAGCGGCAGGAGCCTGTCTTTCGAGAGGTATATCCGTATCGAGCCGTACGGAACGTCCCGACGGAGCGCGGTGCCGGAAAGTACCCAGACCTCGACACGCCCGAATTCCGGATGATCGATCGTTTCTGTGCCCTCGATGGCCGGTTCGTAGTCGTTGGCCCAGGTCGAATCGCCGACGTCGTTGTTCGAAAAGACGCTCCCCTGGAATGATTCCCTCGGGGAGAGGCGCAGCGAGCTGCGCGAACCGGCCCTGGGGCTGTACATGTACAACGCCTCATCTGTCTGGAGGAACCTCGTCCCCTTCATGCGGGCAGGAGCCGATACCTCCATGAAGGAGCCGATATTTGCCTTGTGGAATATCTCGAGCGTCATGGTCGAGTCGGCGCGACCCGGGCGCTCGGTGGTGATGGTCGCAGTCATACTGAAGCTGGGCGGATACATGGTCTCGTCTGCCAATCGCATCATGGCGCCTGCATCCGGACCATCGCCATACGCTGTCCTTGCCGCGAGTAGCGTGAATGCGGCAGTGGCGCAGAAGGCCACGACTCTATGAATGCTCATTTCTTCTCCCCTTTGCCCGCGCTCATGGCGAGCAACTCCTCAATAGCCGTGAGGTATGCGTCGAATTCGTCACGCCCGCGCGCCGTCAGCCTGTACACGGTCTGCGCCTTCATTCCCGCCACCTCTTTCCTTTTGTCGACATACCCGCCCTCGATAAGGCGCTCCAGGTGCGCATAGACGGCTCCGTCGGTAGCGGCAAGTCGTTCCCGCAGCACTGTATACGCGGCATACCCGTCCCGGTAGAGTAGCGCCACAATAGCCAGGCGCGACTTCTCGAAGAATATTCCGTCGAAGTGCGCAAAGGGATCAGGCACGCCGTTGCCTCTGGAACAGCCGGAGGTGCGCTCCCGCTACGGCGTATTCGATGGCTGCGAACACGCCGCTTGCCAGAAAGGCCAGATCACCGTGGGCACCGGCAAACTCGAACAGCAGTCCGACCGCGATTCCGCCAAAAGTCTCGATAAAGAGACCCGCATAGCTGATCTGGGCATAGAAGGCGACAGGCAACGAACACAGCAGGATGATGATGCCTGGCGTCAGCCCGACGTTCGCAAGGTGGATGGCGACAACCGTGATTACGACGAGCGAGGCAATGCTGCCGAGCATGGCGCCGCCGAAACGTCGATTGAATAACGGCAGCTTCTCCCTGTCGGCCATCAGCGCGAACGATATGCTCTCCACCACCGCCCCGAGTATGAGGATCGGGAGCCAGATCCAAACCAATGCCGTCTTCGCCGCCATGGCTGTGCTTCGGTACAGCATGAAGTGAATCAGGGTTCCCCCTCCAACCAGCACCGCCCAAACGATGAAGACCCACCAATGCAGGACAGGTATGTCCGTACTCAGGGAAAGCAGACCGCGAATCGCCTGAAGATCCTCCACTCGTTTCCTGAGTTCCTCGTCCCCTGTCGTTTCCATCGATTCATTCCTTTCATCCCCGGCGGCATATGCTGCCCGCGCCTCGCATCATGCACGTCGTACCATTCACTTTGTATATCAAAGTATCTTCAAAAATCAAAGTACTGAGCCCACAACTGCATGTCAAGCAGGTCGTAATGCGCGGCGATCGGATCAGGCATGAAGCGGATCCATGCAAACGGCATAAAATCACGCCGCCCCCTTGATCTGCCCCTCTGATCGTGTATAGTTGTATCGTGAGCATTCGCCTCAAGATTGTACTTGTCGTCTTACCCGTCCTCATCGTCGCGGTCGTGCTGGCCGGCATGTCCAGCCAGATCGTAGCCACCCGCGCCCTGACGCGCATCGCCACCGAGTTCCTTGACTTCAAGGCGTCCGAGCTGGAGAAGTACGCGGAAAGCCAGTGGAACCTGCTGGTCCAGAACGATGTGGCTGACCGGCCCGAGATGGTCGCGGCCGCGCAGGCCGGCGTCGAGTCGTTTGCGCTGACGATCGTGCGCAGTGATTCGGAGGCCATCATCGCCGTCAAGGCTGATGGTACCGTGGCGATGCGGACATCATCGATCGATACGACCCCCGAAGAGACCACTCGCCTGCAGGCACTCTACGCCGCCGCCACCCGAGGATTTCAGCCACTGCAGCTGGGCGGCGTCCAGCGGGTGGCCTCCGGTTTCCCGTTCGGGCCGTTTGGCTGGTACGTTCTGGTCACCGAGGAACGGGCGACGTTCTTTGGCGATGTCGACACTATAACCCGCAGCACGCTGATCATCCTGGCCATCTCGCTGCTGGCCGCCACGCTGCTCGTGCTGCTCTTCGTGCGGTACATGACTGCGCCGCTGTCGTCGGTTGTCGTCGCTATGCGCCGCATCATTGATTCAGGCGATTTGTCCGAACGGGTGGAGGTGCGATTCCCCGACGAGATAGGCACGATGTCCCACACGTTCAACATCATGCTCGGGGAGTTGCAGAAGGCTTACGACAAGATCAAGCACTACGCATTCGACGCGGTGCTTGCCCAGAAGAAGGAAGCCCAGATCAGGCACATCTTCCAGAAATTCGTGCCGCAGGAATTGATAGACCGCTTCTTCCAGAATCCTGAGTCGATGCTGGTCGGCGAAAACCGCAAACTGGCCGTGCTGTTCTCCGACATCAGGTCATTCACCACCATATCGGAATCGATGCAGCCGGATGACCTGGTCAGCTCGCTGAACCGGTACTTTGGCTCGATGGTCGACATTATCATGAACCACAACGGCATCATCGATAAATACATAGGCGATGCCATCATGGCCTTCTTCGGCGCTCCGGTTCGGCATGATGATGACGCGACATCTTCGGTGCTGGCCGCGATGGAGATGACCGAGGCTCTCGATGTCTTCAATCAGAACCAGCGCGCGGCAGGCAAGCCCGAGTTCCGCATCGGCATCGGCATCAACTACGGCATCGTGACTGTGGGCAACATCGGTTGCGACAAGAAGATGGACTACACGGTGATCGGCGACATGGTCAACCTCGCCTCGCGGCTCGAGGGCCTGACCAAGATGTACCATCAACCACTGATATTCTCCGAGTTCCTGCACGACGAACTCGGCGACACATTCCCGTGTCGCTTGCTTGATACAGTCGCCGTAAAGGGCAAGACCAAGGGCGTACGCATTTACACCGCTCGTCGTAGCCTGAGTGATGAAATGGCCAAGGCCTGGGAATTGCATGAGAAGGCGATGGCCCACTACTATGCGCGCGACTTCCTCGCGGCACGTGACGTCTTCCGCGACGTGACGGCGGTGCTGGGGCGTGATGACTTTGCGTCGGTATCGATGGCCGAACGGTGCGCGCGGTACATGGCCACTCCGCCCGCGCCGGATTGGGACGGCGTTGAGGTTCTGCACGAAAAATGACAAGCCGCCGGGTATTGTTCGCGATGGCCCTGGCCTCCATCATTTCCGCCGCCGCCTCGCCCGCGCATGCACAGACTGGCGCCGCCGTACCGTCGGTGGCCATGCATGACTCGGTCGTTGTGGGGGCAATTGCCACCGACAGCGAGTCCGCCACCTTTGCCGACTCGTGCGCGACGGCGCTGATCGGCAACCTCGGCTCCGCGGGTTTTCACCCGGTGGAACGATATGCCGGAACGCTTGATCCCGCGGTTGCCGATGATCAGGCGGCGGAGGCGATACACCGCGAAGGCGGAGCCCGATGGGTCGCCATCGTCCGCTGCACCATCGAGCGGCAACGACTGATATGGCGCCTGGCCATTTTCGACTTCATCGATGGCGCCATGATCGCCGCCGACGCCCAGGGCACCTTTGCCGGACTCTCGGCCATGCCCTTGCTCGAAGCCAGCGCCGCCCGCGTCGCGCACGACGCGCAGACACAGAGAAAGCGCGTTGCTCCGGGCAACCCCATCCAGTATAGGTTCCGCTTCACATCCGGCGACGAGGGTGCCCAGGTCGCCTTCGGCACCGGCGACGCGTCCAGGCCCGCCGGCAGCATCGAAGACGGCATCCTCGTCGCGCCATTCGTCGCCTTCCGCGAGGGTGACCCCGTGGTCATCACCGTTGCGAAGGATGGATACTGGCCGCGCACCACGGTATTCACTACCTCGGGCACGGACAATCCCATCAAGCTACCAGTCCTGATGCCGATGTCCAGGACAGCGCTGTCGATCGGCCTTACCGCGGCCAGGCTCCTGGGCGCCTCCGCCGACTATCGATACTACCTCTTGCCGGACTCGATATTCCTGCGGGGCGGCGATTCACTGTGGCTGCAATATACCTATACGGGCGGTTCAATACCGGTACTCCATGATGAACTCAGGCTCGGTCTCGGCGCATACCTGTTCACGCCGCCATATTCGCGTTTCCGCTTTGCCGCCGGCACCGGTTTGTCGGGCATCGCCACCCTGCTCCTGCCCGCCGCTATGACCGACAGGTTCTACTTCGACCTTTCGCTCGACGCGATGTGGTTGTCATTCGAATGGCACATGCCGAACTGGGCGGTATTCATGGAGCAGCGCGTATCGTATTCGTTCGGTCTCGATTCGGGGTTGCTGAGCCGAGGCTGGCTCAGGTCCGATGATGGCCTCATGGGCCTGACCGCTGGAGTGATGCTCAAATGGCCATGAACACGATGCCGAGCCCGCTCAGGCGGGCCGCGCTGGCCGTGGTAGTGATTGTCGCGGCGACCATGGTGTCGACATGTGGCTTCCTCACCTCCGACATCTTTCCGCGCTGGCTGTCATACGCCGAGGCAAGCGTCGACTTCCGCTCCATAGCCGTCGCCCAAGGACTTGGCGCCGACGCACATATCGAGAACCTGGAGCTTGCGCCGTATGTAACCGGCGGTACTGACTATTCGAAGGTGCTGGTGTTCGCGACGGGGAACTACACGAGCCGATTGATGCTGCTTGATCCGGACAGACTGTCGTTCAGCTTTGCCACATTATATGGAGGTTTCACTCGTGCTCTTGCTTCCGTAACAGGAGGCTTCCTCTGTGGGACGCAGCGTGTCGACCCATTGAACCCTGCCAGCATCCCAACGCTCGCCCACGCATGGACAAACAACACCACATCTGTCCGTGTATTCAGAGTCGGCGATCCATCGACTGGGTCGAACTACTCGGTTGATCCACTTGCCACCCAGGCCCTATTTGAGTCATACCCGACAGCGTGGGGTGTCGCCACAAGTACGCTAACCAAGAATTATGACACAGCATTGTATTCGTATAATCTCCTGGATGCCGATTACGCGAATGGCTACAGCGTGCTGGGGCAACGTCAGGATAATGGCCAGGGTTACGCGGCGTGCTTCCCGGACAGCGCGACATTCACCGTAGGAGTAACTGTCTTCGATTCGGCGACGGCGCTCAAGACCGGCCCCTTCCCTGTCGCCGACAGCAATGCCTGGCTGACCGCCGACGGCCCCGTGGCTTTTTACCGTGGAGACAACGGCAGCAACCGCCTCGTGCGCTACAAATGGGGCACGGGCAACTACACTACAGGAGCACAGGCAGAGGAACTGGATTCGCTGGTCTTCGACGACAACGATGTGCAACTCCTCTCGTTTGACCCAAGCGGCACCTGGTGGTTCATATACGACAAGCTGAGCGGTCGGCTGTACAAGCTCAGGACGTGGTGGAAATGATGCGGTACCGATATCGCGGACGAATTCTGGCGCTGGTCTTCAATACTATCGCTGCGCTGGCGATTGTTGCGCCGATACCGGGCTACAGCGATGACGAAGGAGTACGCGTGATGGCGCGTTGCGGCGGCTCCGGCGCGGCAGCCAGCCAGGTTTCGCTGGCCGCCGCGCTGACCCGAAGCGACAGGCTCGACGCAATCCTCTTGGCCCCCGCGGGAGCCGATATTGTCGAGGAGGCCGCAAGGACATCGTGCGAGCTGGCGGTAGACGTGTCGAGCGAGACGCTGCCTTCCGGCGAGGCCCGCTCATCCTGGAGCATCCTGGATACACTGACAGGCGCGGTTCTGGCCCAGGGCGTGGTTGAGGGCCCCGAGCCATCGGAACGCGACCTTGCCGACTTCTGGTGGATACCTGTCGTCGGTGCCGCCGAGGCTGCCCTTCCCAAGGTAACCAGGACGCTTGTCAGGATCGATGGATACCCGGGCACGGTGATAACCGGGCAAGCTGGCAAGCAACGCGGCGGACTGGCCGAAGGACCGCTGGTCATTCCCGACACCGGTTCCCTCGAGATACCGCTGCGGGTTCCCGGCACCTATCCCTGGCGAGCGACCTCGCCCGGCGCATATCCGGAACGCGGCTACTTCGGCGCTCTTGAGCAAGGCGCGTCGATGATCATTCCGAGGCGCCCCATACGACCATGGACGCTGGAGGCGGGGCTGTACATGGGCCAGTTCCCAGATTTCTGGGCTATGCGCTCGCTTGGCAACGACCAGTGGTTCCTGCGCTTTGGCCTGACCCAGTTCCTGTTTGGCCTGTATCTGGTCGATGAGCAGTACCTGGTACAGACGCCATCAGCGGTGCTGTCGATGCCGCTGGTACAGCCTGGCGTCGGCATTGGAGGCTACCTGCTGCCCAAGGATGCGTACCTCCGCCCGTACTGGTCCGCTGACGTTTTCGCGCGCCTCCTCCTGCTGCATGACCTGAGCCCCAGGCTCGACACGATTGCCCCGATGGGCATCGGCGCGGCGCTTGGCAGCGAATGGAGCATAACCGAGCGTGCCACAGTCTTTCTGGAACTTGGAGCCGCGCTCTATCCGTTCTGCAACGGCTTCCTGATGGCCGCGAGCAGAAGTGGCTACGATAGCGGGCCCATGGCGATCGTATATGGAACCGTCTGGTTCCTTGAACTGCCCGTACTGCGCGTAGGCGCGAGGTTCACCCTATGACCGTAAGCGCGCATCGTCAGAACGGCGTCGCCAGCGGCTTCATCGCGCTTATGGCCATCGCGGTATCAGCCTTGGCCGCATCGTGCTGGCATCCGACTTTTGACCCCATGCTCTCCGCATCCGAGGCAACCGTACAGAAACTCGGCGATCCTACCGTATACTTCACGGCGGAGAACGTGCAGCAATGGGGACTGGACAATGCATGGTTCCTGCCGCCCATGGTTGACACACCGGCCGTGGGCTTGCTCGTCATGGATATGGGCGCGAAGCTGGCGTTTAGATCCATACCGACAATAGATACAATCAATCACACCGGTTGGGTCAATACAGCATCGGGCTTCGAGATCCCCAATACGATGAGTGATGCATACCTTGCCTATGCCGCTCCGGATGGGAGCAGCAACGCATTCGTGTCGACGCACATCTCCGAAGCACAGATAGTGCAGATGTCCGATTTGTCCAATTCTTCGATGGTACTGCCCGGCACCAATACGCAAGGATCCTTTGGAATCGGCGTCGTCGCGGAATCCGGGCCAACGGCGACCATCGCCTGCTATGCCTACGACGCACTCTCACTTGAGCCGGAGTACGAAACCAGAACAGCGTGGTCCGGTGGAACCCCTACAACCGCTTTCACGATCGATCCCGGTACCGTGCTGGCCTTCTCCTCAGCCGCGCAGGTCACAGTACCGGGAAAATTCCTTGCAGCCGGCACATACCTGTACCTCTCGTGCGGTCTCTCCGACGGCTCCAGAACGATATTCAGATGGGCGCTGGCTACCGCTGACACAATCGAACCAATCCAATACACCGAGGATTATGGCCCCCTGATAGGCGCCTTGTCGGATGGGCGGTTGCTCGCGGAGCGGGATGGCATCATAAGCGTTCTCGACGCCAACCTGGTAAGGCTGTTCAAGTTCCCTGCTGGCACCCTGCGCTTTGTCCACGAGCGCTACGACAGTCTGAATGCCAGGATGAAGGTGGTTTTCACACGGACGTTCTTCGTCAAGACCAGCACCCACGACGACATCGGCACTCTCAAAGTCGAGATATACGAGATTCCCACAGCCGACCTGGCCAATCTGGCTGATTGACCGGCCAGACAGCCCTCCATGACTACCTGAACGTCTCCCGCACCGACTTGAGGAACTCAAGCATCGCCGCGTTGCTGGCATAGCGGGCTTCGAGGTCGGCAAAGTAGCGGGTTCTGACCGCTGGATCCTTGATGCGTACAGCTCCGTCGACTATGTCCGCCGCGTTGAACAGCACATCCTTCTGGCCTGCCGTCTGGAACGCCGCAAAGTAGCGGGCTATGCGTTCGCGCATGCCGGGCATCACCGACGCTATGGCGGGGCTGGACAGGAAGGCATCAAGCCTGGTCCGAGCCTCGATAACGGCAAGGTCGCCACCCGCGGTCAGGATCCTGTCCTCATCACCCGCATACGCCTGGTACGCGGTGGCAACCGAATCGTACCGTGCCTGGGCCGCCGCAAGGTCGGCCTCGACCTCGGCCTTCGCTGCCTGCAGAGCAGCGTACTCAGCGCTTGTCGCGGTGCCGGTGGCTGGAACCGCCGATGTGGCTGCGGTCGTCTTCCCGGCCGCTTTTGCCGCATCGGCTTCAGCCTTCAGAGCTTCGATGCGGTCTCTGGCTTCGGCCAGCCTTGCCTCCAACGTTCCGATGCGCTCGGCGGCCTTGTCGCGGGAATCCTGCAGGGCCTGGGCCAGGCTGCGGCCCGCCTGACGCAGACCTTCTGTGGCCTGTGTGGCTTGCTCCGCCGCGGGATACCGTGTCAGGACGGAAGCGAATCCGATGATGGCGTCAAAGTATTTTTCAGCTGACAGGTCCGCGGCGGCGCTGCGCAGAGGAGCTCCAGCCGCCGCGCTGTCTGTGGCGCGACGGGCGGCTTCCGCTTCCCTGGCGCCTGCATCCTTGATATAGGTATATGCCTGTGCCGCCTCGCCGGGGCCAAGCGGAAGGTTGGCCAAGAGCCGACCGAACGCGGCTTCAAGTGCTTTTGCATCCCTGCCGGCAGCATTGATCGCGCCCATCGCCGACTTGGTGTTGGCCGCCAGGTCCCGCGTCATGTCGAGCGCGGCGTTCGCAGCGTCGAGCTCTGCTGACTTGGCTGCCAGATCGGTCTTCCAGGAGCCCTCCAGAAAGGTCCCCGCTTCTTCAAGCTCCTTGGTCGCGCTTAAGGCCGCGCGGTAGGCCGAAGCTGCGGCGGTACGATCGCCGGCGGCCACGGCTTTCCTGGCGCTGTCTATCTGTGCCCGTATGGAGGCCAGGGCATCGAGCGCATCGGTCACGCTGGTGGTGTCCGCCCCGGACTTGGCACGCTCCGTGCCGATGGCGCGTTCTATCAAATCCGCTGTAAAGAGATCAAGTTCACGACGCGTACTCAGGGCCGGTATAGCCGCGACATCGGCGCTCGACAGATAGGCGCGCAGCGCGACAAGCGTGTTGGCCGCGTCGTCGATGCGACCATCGCGCAAAGACTGGCGCGCCGAGGCGTACAGCCCCAGGAGCCTGTCCTCGACAGCCTTGACCCGTGACGCGTCCGCGTTGAGCCTCGTCAGTTCCGACTGCGCGGCCTGCAGGCTGACCGCTGTCTTGGCGCGTTCCGCCTCCAGCGCCTTGCTCTTGTCGTCGAGCTGGGCCCTGAGCTCCTGCTCACGTTGCCGCGACTCGTCCTGTATGCGCTGTCGCTCCGCCGTCGCGTCGGACAGGCTCTTCTTGTATTCGTCGCGCGCCTTGTCCAGGTTCACTTGCAGCGCCGCGCGCTCGGCTTCCGCCTTCTTCGCGAACTCATCGAGCTGAGCCCGGAACTCCTCGGTCTTGCGCTTCTCGAACTCCTTCAACTTCTCCTGGATTGCCGCTTCGGACAGACCCTGCGCGATGAGGCGCTGGCGTTCCTTCTCCAGCTCGACCTTGAGTTGATCCCTGAGCTCGGCCTCTTTTGCCTTTATGCGCTCGTCTATGCTCAGGCGCAGCTGTTCCTTTTCCTTGTCCAGAGCCAGCATGCGCTCCTGTATCGATGCTATTTCCTTGTCTTTTTCCTGGATCTTGCCTTCTGACTCGCGCTTGATCTCCTGCAACAACCGTCCCTCGGCCGATGATAGCGTCGCGCTGCCGTTCTGCACCGACTGCGTATCAGGCGAGAATGCCTTTGAGAGCCCAAATATCCCACCGGCGATGGCCAGCAAGGCGGCCACATTGACGACGATTGGCAGAAACGCGCCACGCTTGTCGGGCCTTACCTTCCAGGTATCGGGCCCTGCCAGAATGCGGCTTGACTGAGCCACGCGCTCAATGTGCGAGAGTATATCTTTCTGGTCCTCAACGGATATGCCAGAGGACTTGTCAAAACCGAACTCATTGCTGGACATCAGTTCAGATCCCGATGCCTTACGCAATGCCTGGGCCCGTTTCAGCAGGCTTTTATCCGCCATGCGCGTTCGCTCCATCCGATACAGATCTTTCATACCCACATGGGTATCATTAAGTATATCGGAATCAATGCAGAATGGAATGAGGCTCCGATCGATTATCCTGATCCGCCCGTAAGCGGCCGCCTCTTGAACCAGCCGCTTACGGGCGCTACCCTCAAGGACGAACCCGCTTTCGATCCCTTGGAAAGAGACTGGCTTCCTTTACGTTTGACAGGCCAAGAATCTTCTGGGTCAGGCGCTCGCACCCTATGGCAAAGCCGCCGTGCGGCGGACATCCGTACTTGAAGACATTCAGGTAGTCACTCAGATCCTCCGCTTTCAAGCCGAACTTCGGCAGTACGTCGAGCAGGGCTTGATAGTCATTATGACGCCGGCCGCCGGTCGTTATCTCGAGGCCGCGGAAGATGGCATCGAAGCTCATCGTCCGGCTGGCATCGAGCGGGAAGGTGTAGAAGGGGCGGTGGCGCCGCGGGAATTCGTTTATGAACACAAGATCGCTCCCGTGCTCGCGGGCGGACCATGAACAAATCAGTCGCTCCACCTCCGGGCTTATCTCATACGCCTTCTTGGCGGCGATGCCCGAAGAGGCCAGTTCGGCGGCGGCTATGGCTATCGCTTCGTCGTGGGCCACGATGGGCGCCCGCGCGACCGATTCCGGGTCCGGCACGGTGGCGCCCCACGCGGCCAGTTCGGCTCCATTGCGGCTGGAAACCGCATCGAAAATCGAAGCCAGCAATTCCTTTTCCAGGGCGATCAGATCGCGTTCCGAATCGATGAATGCCATCTCCACATCCATCGACACATATTCATTGAGGTGCCGCGGCGTATCATGCTTCTCCGCACGGTATGCGGGCGCCACCTCGAATACCCGCTCCATACCGCTGGCGACCATGGTCTGCTTGTAGAACTGAGGGGACTGGGCAAGGTATACCGTAGTGTCGAAATAGTCGACCGCGAACAAGCCGGTGCCACCTTCGGTGCCAGAGCCAATAAGCTTGCTTGTCTTTATCTCGGTAAAGTCATGGGCCCGCAGGAATGACGAGAACGAATCAATTATAGTTGCTTGTACATAGAATATAGCTCTCAGCTTCGGGTTGCGCAGGGACAGCGGCCGCTGGTCAAGAATTATATCGAGGCCTATCTTCGATGGATCGCCATTGACAGGATACGGCAGATCAGGCTCCGCCCTGGCGATGACGTCGATCCTGGTGGCCCGAAGCTCCGCGCCGCCAGGCGCCTTCTCGTTGCCCACAGCCACTCCAGTTGCCGAGACAACAGATTCCAGTGTCAGGTCGACCTTGCCCTCGACAACCGCCTGGGCCACGCCGGACCGGTCCCGGATCATGATGAATGAAACACCGCCCAGTTCGCGCACCCGGTGGACCCAGCCGCGCAGCTCGACTATCTGGGGCGGCTCAGCCGACGATAGAACCTGCCTCAGCTCGCTTGCCAGAACTCTCATGCTCGCGCTCCTAGTTCCGCCTGTGACGATGCGCCAGCCATCTGCCGCTGAGCCAGCCGCCGGTCGACGACCACCTTGATCATGCCAGGCTCGGCCTTGCCGCCCGATGCCGCGATGGCCTTGCCCACCAGGAACGAGCCAAGCGACCGAGCCCTGCCCTGGTCCCCGCGCATCATCGCGGCCACCGCGTCGGTGACGGCCGAAGCCTCGGCGGCAAACGCGGCATCAACCGCTCTGACTATCCGTTCCGGGTCGACGACCAGTTCCCACCCTCGCGCGGAGACGACATCGGCAGGTTCCGCATCTTCGGCAAGCACTGCGTCGAACACCTGCCTGGCTATCTTCCCGGAGACCCGTCCCGACGCAACCAAGGCGACCATCGCGGCCATCCGCGCGCTGGTCACCCTGAACGAGCCAAGACTGGACGCGTCGAGTCCGTCTCGATTCAGCACGCGCCTGACATCGGTTGACATCCATACCGCGACGCGCTCGGCGGCGAGCGTGACATCCACGCCAAGCCTGATGGACTCGGCAACGGCCGCCTCGAACCAGTCGGCTCCGGCGCGTTCCTCGCATATGATCGAGGCCTGCTCACCAGACAAGCCATACTCCGATATGAGCCTGCGCTCGCGCGCGAACGGCAGCTCCACGAGTCCGGCTCTGGCCGATTCGACAAAGGCGCCATCGACGACGAATACGGGCAGATCCGGTTCGGGAAAGAACCGGTAATCGTTGGCGCTCTCCTTTGAACGCATCGGCTCTGTCTGGTCACGGTTCTCGTTCCAGAGCCGCGTCTCCTGACGCACCGTGCCGCCTTTCTCAAGGAGCTGCATCTGCCGCTCTATCTCGTAATCAAGCCCCAACCGCACGAAGCGCGACGAATTGAGATTCTTTATTTCCACCTTGCGGCCCAGGCCGGCACCGCTCAGGTTGACCGACACGTTGGCATCGCAGCGCAGCGAGCCTTCCTCCATATTGCCATCGCAGACACCCAGATAGCGAACCATGCGCCGCAGATGCTGGATGTAAGTCTCCGCCTCGGTGCCCGTTTCGAAATCCGGCTCCGTCACGATCTCGAGCAGCGATGTGCCGGCCCGGTTGTAATCGATAAGCGACACGTTGCCCGCGTGTATCATCTTGCCGGCATCCTCTTCAAGATGACATTCCTTGATCCTGATGCGTTTGCTCGCCCCATCCCTGGTCGGTATATCGACATGACCGCCGACACCGACAGGCGATGCGAATTGCGATATCTGATAATTCTTGGGCATGTCAGGATAGAAATACTGCTTGCGCTCGAACCAGGTGCTCGGTGACAGCGTGCAATCGAGCGCCAGCGCGACCGTGGCCGCCATCCGCATCGCCTCGCCGTTGAGGGCGGGCAGGACACCGGGGTATCCCATGCAGACCGGGCAGACGTTGCTGTTGGGCTCGTCGCCGAACGCGGCCTTGCATGAACAGAACGCCTTGGTCCTGGTCAATAGATGAATATGCACCTCGAGTCCGATGAACGATTGATACTTCATGCCCCACCCCACCAGGCCTGGTAACCAGCAGGCCGCGCTATCGAATGCTTCGCCTCATACCCTTCCGCGATATCAAGCAGAACACCTTCACCAAACGCTGGTCCCACCAGCTGAACCCCGACCGGCAACCCATCCACCACGCCCGTTGGAAAGGCCAGCGCCGGCAAGCCCGCCAGATTCGCACAGCAGGTAAAGACATCAGCCGCCTTCTGAGCGAACGGCGACAGCCCCTGCTCGCCCCGACCAAAAGCACGTGTCGGAAAGACCGGCATCAGGATCGCATCACAACCATCCAGCACTCGCTCAAAATCACGGCGGATGCCTGCCCGGATTCGTTGAGCCCGCAGATAGTATCGATCCTGGAATCCGGACCGCAGCACAAATGTCCCAAGGAGAATGCGGAGCTTCACCTCATTGCCGAATCCATGACCACGCGTCTTGTCGAGCAATTCCTCGGGATTTTCCGAATACGCTGGCCTGTTGCCATAGCGGATCCCATCGAAGCGCGCCAGGTTGGCGCTGGCTTCAGCGGTCGCAATTGTATAGTAGGCCGGGACCGCGTACTTGAGGCTGGGCAATTCTATATCGATGACGCGGTGTCCCTGAGCCTGCAGCGCGGCCCTGGCCGCCTCAAACCCGTCAGCCACCTCCGGCTCAAGCACGGTCGCCCCGGACGCCGCACGCGCCAGCGCCTCATCGGCATCCGGCCCTGACGAGAGCGTGGATAAGAGAGAGAGCGCCACAGCATCAGGCGACAGTACCCCGATTGTCCTCGGCTCGACCGTGCGGTGATCATGCCGCTCGACAGCCAGCGCGCCCGCGGGACTATCCGCGCTCGTCTGATCCAGATCATCCCGGCCACGCATCACCATGAATGCGGCGCGGGCGCGCCACGCGGTGTCGGCCAGCACCCCCACGGTCTCCAGGCTGGATGCGTATGCGACCAGACCGTAGCGCGACACCGCGCCGTACGTCGGCTTGAGCCCGACCACCCCGCAGAAATTCGCCGGCTGCCTGACCGAACCGCCGGTGTCAGAGCCCAGAGCGAACGGCACGAGCCCCGCCGCGACAGCGGCAGCCGGCCCACCCGATGATCCTCCGGCGACTCGCTCCGTATCCCACGGGTTGTTGGTGCGCTTGAATGCCGATCCATCGGTCGAGGACCCCATGCCGAACTCGTCCAGATTCATCTTGCCGACTGGCACTGCTCCGGCGTCCACGAGCCTCGTGACACTGGTAGCGGAATACGGGGAGATGAAGCCGTCGAGTAGCCTTGAGCCGCATGAGAGCCTCATCCCGGCGACCGCTATGTTGTCCTTGACGCCAAACGGCAGGCTCGCGACGCTCGCTTTTCCATTTGAAGATTCCAATATCGCGGCTCTGCCTGCGGCGGTTTCGAGCACCTGGGCATCGTAGTCAAGAAATGCTCCGATTCTGGCTTCCCATGCGTCAAAATACGCGCGAAAGCCGTCCGGATAGACGGATTGCATCATGGTGGATTCCTCCGGTGGATACTTAGAGAACGTTCGGGATGACTATGAAGCGGTTCTCGCATTCGGGCGCCCGGTTGACGAGCTCGTTTGCGAGATTGGAAGGCGGATTGGAGTTCTTATTATTATTCGTGGTATTGAGCAGATCAAGGCGCACCCGGTTGCCAGGCTGGCTACCCTGCGCTGCGGGTTCTATGTCCATGACGGGGACACCAAAGGCGTCCTCATCCTCGTCCGCCGCCTTCATGGCGGCGAAATATTCGAGCATCAGCTCGAATGCCGGAAGTGCCGCGGCAACCTCATCCTCGCTCAAGTCGAGGTGGGCCAGGCTCGCGGTCACCTGTAGTTCTTCTCGTACCATACCTGTATCTTTGCATAGAGACACTTGCCGCGTCAAGTGAACACCCCACCTTGCGCATGATACCACTCTACCGGTAGCATGGCGCACACTGCTTCAAGGAGTCCGCATGCCGTTCAGCAAGGCAAATATCCACAATACACTCAATGGGATTCTGTTTGTCGTTCTCTTTTCAATAGCCGCAATACAGATCGCAGGAATCGGAATCCTCAGGCAACTTGGCTTGAGCCCACTCATCATTGGCATTGTGCTTGGCATGGTGTACGCCAACACATTGCGCAGCCATCTGCCAAAGGAATGGACGGCTGGAATACTCTTCTCATCCAAGACCATACTCAGAGTCGCTATCGTGTTCTACGGTTTTCGCGTCACGTTCCAGCAGATAGGAGCGGTGGGAGCGGATGGCCTTGGCATTTCGCTCATCATGCTGTCATCGACATTCATCCTTGGCGCACTGCTTGGGCAGAAGGTCTTCGGACTGGATCGGGATACCGCGCTGCTTACAGCGGCCGGTAGTTCGGTATGCGGAGCGGCGGCGGTACTCGCCACCGAACCGGTCCTCAAGGCTGAACCATACAAGAGCGCGATAGCGGTGAGCACGGTGGTAATCTTCGGCACCATATCGATGTTCCTCTACCCCGTGCTCTTCAGGACTGGCCTTCTGGGCATGAGTCACACGAGCTACGGACTCTATGTCGGTGGCACCATCCATGAAGTCGCTCAGGTCGTCGCCGCAGGCAGTGCCGTCGGCGAGGATGCGGCGCGGATAGCCGTGATCGTCAAGATGACCAGGGTAATGATGATAGCGCCACTGCTGATAATCCTGGGCCTCGTGCTCTCCGGCCTGGCCCGCACGCGCGGAGAGGCAAGCGGCAAGCTCAAACTGGTTGTGCCCTGGTTTGCGGTATGGTTCATAGTGATGAGCGGCGTCAATTCCCTGGGCTTGATTCCGGAAGGCATTGTAGTCGGCATCACTACGGTCGATACCTTCCTGCTGACCATGGCCATGACCGCACTAGGCATGGAGACGAGCGCGGCCAAATTCAGGCAGGCGGGATTCAAGCCCGTGCTCCTGGCGCTGACGCTCTTCGTGTGGCTTTTGGCTGGTGGCTATTTCGTAACGCGGTTGATCGCAGGCTGATAATACATCATCAGTAGACCGCGGCGGGGGCGGGACTCACCGGGGGATGCTTGCGAACGAAGATGATCGCGATGCCGCAGGCGACAAGGCCAATGGTCCCCGCGATGCTCATGCAGGCGGCGGGGCTCGTGGCCTCCGTGACTGCACCAGCCCAGAGAGCCCCGATCGGCGTGACACCGCCAAAGACAAGAGAATAGACGCTCATCACACGACCGCGATGGTCATTGTCCGAAGCCAACTGGATAGTCGCGTTAGTCGAAGCGGAGAACGATATTGTTCCAAAGCCGGCGATTGCCAACAACACGCATGATACCAGATAATCACGCTGGAAGCCGCACACAAGAATAGCGACGCACATAACCACTACGCCGCCGAAGAGCCGAATTCTGCTAGGCCCTTTTGAACTCCTCATGGCCAGAACGAGAGCGGCCACGAGTGAGCCGACGCCCATGGCCGTCATCAGAAAGCCATAGCCTGAAGCGGCCCGGCCAAGATTGATCTTCGCGAATGTCGGAACAAAGATAGAGTAATTGATCACGAAGGCGCTCATCACCGCCAGAAGGAGCAGTGGCACAGCGATCTCACCGCGGTTCTTGATATACACGAGCCCCTCTTTCGTGCTCCGCAGTACGTCGCGCACCGATTCAAATGACCGTTTAGGCGCGTCAGGGGGAACCTTGACCGCAAACAAGGCAATGATCACGGCGAGGAACGATAGAGCGTTCAGAAAGTAACATGGAGCGATACCGATAGCCTCGATAAGGAGCCCAGCGACAGCCGGACCAAAGATGCGTGCCAGATTGAAGGCGGCGGAATTAAGCGACACCGCATTCATCAATGCATCCCGGCCCGCCAGCTCGATGACAAAGGCCTGCCGAGTCGGAATGTCGATCAGCTGGACCATGCCAAGCAGAAAGGCAAGCACCAGGATCATCCAGTACTGGACAATATGGGTCCATGTGATCAGCGCCAGCGCCAGAGCAAGAATGGCCAGAGCGGATTGGGTAAGGATCAGCGTGCGCCGTTTCGGAAAACGGTCCACAAATGGCCCCGCGAATATCGCAAGGAACATGATTGGCACAAACTGGATGGCGCTGACGATGGAGAGCTTGGCAGCGGAGCCGGTTATCTGCAGGACAAGCCAGTCCTGCCCAATGTTCTGCATCCAGGTGCCGATGACCGAAACCAGCTGACCGATCCAGAATATCCTGAAATTGCGCTGTCTAAGCGCCGGAAAATACTTCTCGCTGAAAGATGCGCCGGGATTTGAAGACACAGAAGTTTACCACCCTTGAGGATGGTCACAGCCTAGTCCTCTCAGGCCACTTGGGCAAGTGGAGGTTAGTTCGTCGAAGCCTGCATCTATCCTGTCCTGGCGTACGCCTGGAGATTGTCGGGACTCTTTCTAGGCAGGGTGCTGTCTTGCTTGGACCAAATCCTTGTAGCTTCATTACTTGGCTTATGAGAGCCAGAGATGACCTGGTCAGTACGCAGTCTGGCGAGCCGTGAGCCAATAGCCCAACGGTCGATGCCAGCTTCTGCTGCATGCACTGAATAGTCTATTTGTAACGATGCCAGACGATATTGACGGTGACAGGGGGCTGAGAAGTAGTCGGCATTGCGCTCCGGTGTGTCGTGGTGAATCGTACGTGGCAGGCTGGATTCACGCAGAAGATGCAAGGTTCGACGAACCAAGAACTTATCATGCGGATTCGCCTTCGGCGAATTGCGCCTACCGTGTGACGGCGATCGTATTCGATCGACAGCGCGTTCGCACCATGGACCTTCAATCGGTCGAACGCGCAGGTTCGCATGGCTTGCTTTCAATTCAGTATTTTTTGTGGGCGATACTGGATTTGAACCAGTGACTTCTACCGTGTGAAGGTTCGCGTTTGCGCGCTTCCAATATGAATGTTTTCTATGGGCGATACTGGATTTGAACCAGTGACTTCTACCGTGTGAAGGTTCGCGTTTGCGCGCTTCTAAGAAAAATGTTTTCTATGGGCGATACTGGATTTGAACCAGTGACTTCTACCGTGTGAAGGTAGCACTCTCCCACTGAGTTAATCGCCCATAGAAAACACTACGTGGATAAGCGCGCAATCGCACGCACTCTCCCGCTGAGTTAATCGCCCACCAAAGACATCACGGATGTCAGCATGGCATCTTGTGGGTCGAATACTAGCTTCCGTCAGGCCTCTGTGTCAACCGAGCCGTTTGCTTCGCGGCGCACTCTTTGATGACCATGGCGTTATGATGCTCGGAGCTATTATCAGCGTCTAATTTAGTAGACACTTCTATTCCATGACAACACTCAAGGATCCTGATATTGCCAGCAACTACAGTCTAGATAAATACTTATCTATTTCTGCGACCAAGCCGCGCTGGTTGGCTCGGTTCTTGCATATAATATTATAGCATCATGAAGGAAGCCTACATGTCAGACGTATACAAAACATCGAATACAGCAGCGATCAGCCGCTTGTGGCCGCGCGAAATAACAACAGAATTGATTAGAAAGAGCATTCATCTCCTCATTGGCTTGGTTCCAACATTGGCAGCCTGGAATTTTGGACTAACCGTTGCCCTGCTGTCTTCGGGCATCCTGGTCTACACCTATAGCGAACTACTGCGCATGCAGGGTTACGAGATCGCGGTAATCAGCAAGATCACTGCCCTGGCTGCCAGGAGACGGGATGCCGGAAGGTTCGTCTATGGTCCGGTCACCCTCGGCATCGGAGCGATGCTGGCGCTCGTGCTGTACCCGGAGCCTGCCGCATCCATCGCCATCTATGCGCTCGCCTTTGGTGACGGATTGTCGAGCCTCGTCGGCAAGGCTTTCGGCTCGATCAAGATACCGTTTACTGGCGGCAAATCGGTCGAAGGTAGCCTGACCTGCTACATCGCCGTGCTCTGCGCGTCATACGCCGTTACTGGCAATGCGCCACGCTCTGCTGTCATTGCGCTGGTCGCGATGCTGACCGAAGCCGCACCCACCAGGGATCTCGACAACATCCTTCTGCCGACCATTGTCGGACTAGCCGCGGTATTGATCTTTGGTGGTTATCGCTAGGACGCCAGACTCGATCAGCGCCACAGATAGTATGCGTGCATGCTCCTGATATAGGTGACTGTCCCCGCGATGAGTACCGGCACTACGGCGGCCAATACTACGATCTGGAGCGCTGTTTGCAGGACCGATATTGCTCCAACACATAGGACCATGCCCACTGCGGATACCAGATATGCCCGATCCTTGCCGACATACCATGCCAAGCCATAGTTGATTATCGAGAGCATGACAAGCGCACCCTGAAACGCCTTGGCCAGTGGCATTGAACCGCGATCTGCGAGGAGATCGATGCCAGGTCCTATCGAATTCAATGGGTGCATCGTGGCAAAGAATAACGATATCAGCAAGATAGCCATGAAGAGGGGCGTACCGCGCTCTGATTTCAGGCCAGCTGAAAACAGGCTTCCCGCGAAAATTGCCATGGTCGCGCCATATCTGCCAAAAAGCGCTATCCTTGTCACCAATTCGAACGAGCCCGATCCGGCACCCTTGGCCAGTAGCACTACCGAGACGAATTTGACCAGTTCGAACGATTGGCAGAAGGCCCAGAACGAAAAAAAGAATATCTCCACGGAGACAGTCTTCCCGCTACGCAGCGCGACGAGACCGGACACGGTCATCGCATAGAGCCCGCAGAGACCAGCCGCGCCCAACGTTATGTATTCCATGGCAGGCGATGCGCCTGCGACATCAGAAATGATCCACCCGACGACACCGGGTCCCGTTGACCAGACCAGCGCGGCGATACCGATGATTTCCAGCGTCGCAACTACAAAGAATCCCCAGAAGAGACGTTCCCTCAATTTAATCGTCATGCCGATACCGTACTACCGCGCGGCATTTCCCTCAAGAGCGTCGCGCATCGGTCGATACTCATAACAGGGGTCGGCTATGCTCCGAGCCACCCGATGGGAGAAAAGCAATGAAGAGATGGATTGCGATCGTCACCATGGTATTGGCGCTCGGATCGACCGCGTTTGCCGGCGATGTTGCCACGCTCGTCAACTTGGGCTTCTCTCCGGATTCCGCGACCTTTATGTTCGGTTTCTATGGCCTCGACGTCGCCAACAGCAAACCATACGCTGAGCTTTACCTTGTCGATACAAAGAAGAACGATTTTGTCCACGGCGGCGTGTTCAAGGGAATGTACGGCAGCGAGATGCAACCAGGATGGGATCCCGCGGGCGGCTTCTACAAGCTATTCTCCGATGCCGCTCCGGCGGCGAGAAAGCTGCGAATAGATCATCTTGCCCAGGGCCGACTGGTGTACCTGCTGGTCAATGGCGATGCTGGCCCGGATGCCTTGTCCTTCAAGGACTTCGAGACAGGCGCACAATGGGACGTGATACTCAGACAATCGGTCGAAGAGAAGACTGGCTCCTTTGTCTCGTCATTTGGGCTCGAAATCAGCATTACTGCTGTTGACGGCAAGAAGACAAGCATGAAGGCAGGCAACCCATCAATCAAGCGCAAGGATGTCGCCAAGTATACGATCAAGGAAATACTGGTAGCCCCTGATGGCAAGACCGTGGTCGCCATCATAGAGCGGCTGGAGAAAAACAGCGCCGGACCATCGATACGTTACATGGTTGAGTCATTCAAGCTGCCCTGAACCAATTGCTGTCGCGCGAACCGTTGAATAGAAGACTTATACTAGGTTAATATCCAGAAGCGCCCGGATGGCGCCGGCTACCAAGGCCGGCGCCTTTCCATATATGCGCAGCACTATCCGCAAGAGGTACCGTATGGCCGAAAAAATCACCCCCCGCAGCGTCGATTATTCACAGTGGTATATCGACATCGTCCTTAACGCCAAACTGGCAGATTACTCGCCGGTCAAGGGGTGCATGGTCATAAGGCCGCGCGGCTACGCTATATGGGAGCGGCTACGCGACGAGCTGGACAGGCGGTTCAAGGAGACAGGCCACCAGAACGCCTATTTCCCCATGTTCATTCCAATGAGCTTTCTCAAGAAGGAAGCTGAACACATAGAAGGGTTCAGCCCGGAGCTCGCTGTTGTCACACATGCGGGTGGCGAGGAACTCGACGAGCCCCTTGTCGTCAGGCCTACCAGCGAGACGATAATTTGGAGCAAGTACCGCGACTGGATACAGTCATGGCGGGATCTTCCTCTTCTGTACAACCAGTGGGCCAATGTTGTCCGCTGGGAGAAGCGCACGAGACTCTTCTTGCGCACGACTGAATTTCTGTGGCAGGAAGGCCACACAGCCCACGAAACCAAGGATCAGGCCGTCGCCGAAACGGAGAAGATGCTCGAAGTCTATCGCTCGTTCGCCGAGGAATATTTATGCCTGCCCGTGATTGCCGGGCGCAAGAGCGAGGCGGAGAAGTTTGCCGGCGCCATAGCGACCTATTCGATAGAAGCGATGATGCAGGACCGCAAGGCCTTGCAGGCCGGCACGAGCCATTTCCTTGGTCAGAATTTTGCCAAGGCCTTCGATGTGCAGTTCCAGACCCGCGAAGGCGGTCTCGATTACGTCTGGGCGACCAGCTGGGGTGCCTCGACCAGGCTCGTAGGCGCCATCATCATGACCCATTCCGATGACAAGGGACTGGTATTGCCTCCATCGCTGGCACAGGAAGAGCTTGTCGTGGTTCCAATCTTCAAGACCGATACCAAGGCCGCGGTGCTCGAATACGCAAGCACCATAGTCGCGGCGCTCAAGGCCGATGGGCGCAGGGTCGCCTTTGATGATGACGATTCATCCAGCCCAGGCTGGAAGTTCGCGGAATGGGAAATGCGCGGAGTGCCGATCCGTGTCGAGGCGGGACCGAAGGACGCGGCCGCAGGCAATGTCGTTATGGTCCGCCGCGATACCGGCGAGAAGACCATAGTCAAGGCAGAGGAAGCGCCGGCAAAGGCCCGCGAAATACTCGCCGCGATGCAGCACGACCTGCTTGAGAAGGCCCGGGCATTCAGGGACGCCAACACCAGGGATGTGGCAAACATGGACGAGATTCTGGCCTTCTTCGGCAAGGAGAAAAAAGCCAAGAAACAATCCGAGGTCGATGGCGAGTCTCACGAAGGCACAGCCGAGGCTACAGGCGGCTACGCGCGTGGTTTGTGGTGCGGAGGCCGAGAATGTGAAGCGAAGCTCAAGGCTGACCACAAGGTGACCATAAGGAACATGCCGCTTGACCAGCAGCACGACCTGGAAGGCGTGTGTTGCCTATGCGGCGCCCCCGCGAAGCACCGGGCGATCTTTGCCAGATCATACTAGAAACCAGGCCGGACATGTGCGTCGTCGCATGAACAGGCCGTGCACCACACGCGATGCGGGCATATCGATCGGGTTCGCCGCCTGCATCCTGTGCCTCGGCCTGTTCTGGACATCATGCGGTCGAAGCCCGGCTCAGGCCGAGCCTCGTCGCGGCTTCGTCGTGCCTCGGACAGGCCCGCTCATGCTCGAGCTCGACGACGACGGCTCACTGGTGCCTGTCTCGCAGCTCGAGGACAAGCGCGCAAAGACGGGCCAGCCCAGACCCCATGCCCCCTTCGCCATGGCCCGTGCCGTCGCCGCGATTCAGCCGCTTGCCGATGAAGGCATCCTGGCCATCAACAGGATAGGATTGCTGCGGGTTCGTGTCGAGCGACATGAGCAGCCCGCCGAGTCTCGCCTGGTGGCGCTGCCCATATCCCAGACCGATGGCGAGTTCTCCGGCCGCACCGTGGGATCGTCATGGGCCCACGACGGCGAAGCGTTCTTCCTGCTCTACCATCACCCGATATTCGAGGCTACGCAACCGCGCACTCCTCCATCGATTGTCCTGGCCGCCTCCGAGGACGGCGCGCGCGTCGCCGATTCATTCCCTGGCTCTACTGCCTATGCCGTTTTTCCGGTCTTGGCCGATGCCTGGCTTGCGCAATACCGTTCCGACGATGGCCAACGCGTAACCACGAGCTATGCGCTGGTCGCGGCATCGAGCGGCTCGTCCACCCCGCTCAGCCAGCTGGCCTTCGAGAAGCAGGCGTCTCCGTTGCCCGTGGCATCGGCGCCGCCATCACTCAGATTGGCGGCGGCCGGACTCGCCGGCCCCTTGCTGATAGAGGCACGATTCCCGGACGGAACCAGGCGTACCTACGTGCGCGGAGATCCGGCGGAGGCCAGTCCAACCTGGGGCCAGGTAGCCGAACCGGGCAGCGGTTCAGTCGCGGCAATGCTCGTCACCGACGACTGGCGCGTTTCGATTGTCCCGATGTCGACCGGCGAGCCTCGGACCGCCAGGACAACCCTGTACGAGGCGCCTGTTCCAGAGGCGCGCGTGCGTGACGCGGCCCTGGTTGGAGGCCTGATCGTCGCCGTGTGGGAAGAGGACCTGTTCCCGGACATAGGTGCAAGCGGCATCATGGTTGTCGATCCCGGCCTATGAAACAGCGCCTGCGCGCGTTATAGTAGGTGGTACGATGAAGCGAAGTGTCTGGTTTGCGGTGGCGTTTTTTGCGATGGCTCTCGTCCCTTCCTGGTCTCTTGATATAGAGGCAGCCGCTGGGCGTTTTGGCGTTGCCATCATCTTCAATGGCTCCGGTGTGGCGGGAACATCAAACCAGGTGGTCAATACCATTGGCGGATCGATGGCGCTTGCAATACGCAAGGGCTACTTCCTGGATCTGCAGCCGACACTGGATCTCTACTGGACCAACTATGAATGGGCCGCGGATCAGGCGGTGCCGACGCAGGTGGAGCACGGCGACAGCAACAACGCCTTCGTTGTGGGGGTCATCCTGAGCGTCCCGGTCACGGCGACCATGCATTTTACCGACAGGATAGGCGGATCCGCATCCATCGGCCCCGCCTTCGTCATGCGCGCCGCCTTCGCCAACGACGATACGGATCCGGCAGTGATGGCGAGCAACCTCGCTTCAATGGTGTCGTACTTCTGGAGCGCAGGCAGGTGGTTCTATCCCACCGCCTCGGTGCGGTTCGAGGTATACCTGCAGCAGAATTTTACCTTCGCCTTCGGCGCGCGCGGCTTTCTTCAGCTTGCCAACGCGTGGACGAGCAGTCCGGATTTCTTTGACGGCAGCATTTTGCAGATCACGATGGCGATGTTGATAGGACTGCAATGACAGACGACGAGCATCTGCCTTCCGGAGTCGATGACGCGTTGCGCCTGTCATCGGACGCGGGCCGCATCGTGCTCGAGTCCGGTGGCGAGACATACCGCGCGGAAGATGTGATGAGTGCCATCGCGTCCGCGCTCGGCGGCTTGGATCCCGACTCATACGCGACGCCGACGGGGTTCATGGCCTCCTGCGATGATGACTCGGGCCAGAGCCATGCCGTGGTCAAGCGCATACGCAAGCGCCAGATGAACTTGCAGAAAATTGCCAGGGTCAACGCGCTGGCCAGGGACGCGGTTTCCGGGCGCGTAGACCAGGATGGTGTCGAGCGCGAGCTGTGCGCCATAGACATGCTGGGATCGTATCCCGAGCCATTCCCGACCCTCGGGGCGGCCTGCGCGACTGGCTTCTTTTGTCTGCTGTTCGGCGGCGCCTGGAATGACGGGCTCGTCTCGGCTACCATAGGCATCATGATAGTGCGCCTGACCTCATGGCTGGGAACGATGCGGCTATCCGATTTCTTTGCCAACATAGTCGGCGGAGCGCTGGCGGCCACTGTCGCGCTTGCCGCTCATGCTCTTGGCCTGGCGCTGAACAAGGACGCAATCATCATCGGGTCAATCATGCTGCTGGTGCCTGGCGTGATGATTGTCAACGCCATCAGGGACATGATTGCCGGAGATCTGGTCGCCGGCGTCTCCCGCGGGGCAGACGCCTTCATTTCGGCGGCAGGCATTTCCATAGGCGTCGGCGTCGCCCTGCGACTGTCTGCATTGATGTCGGGTGGCTTCTGATGACAGCGGCACTGCTGCAATTGCTCTGGGCTTTCCTCGCAACATTGGGATTTGCCGTTTTGTTCAGGGCGCCCGTCAGGGATCTTCCGCTGGCGGCGCTTGCCGGAGCTCTGGCCTGGGGCAGCTATCTTGGCGCGCGAGTTGCAACCGGCTCCGAGTCCCTGTCATTCTTCCTGGCGAGCATCGTGGTGGGTCTGTTCGCCGAATCGATGGCGGCCCTGCTCAAACGACCAGCTACGCTCTTCATCATATCGGCCATCATACCGCTCGTGCCCGGTGCCGGCATGTACCACACGATGTTCGAAGCGGTATCCGGAAACCCGCAGGCATCCGCCGCCGCTGGCTTCCAGACATTGACCCTGGCAGGTGCCATAGCAGGCGGACTCGCCGTCGCCGCATCGATCGCCAGGATACTGTGGCTCAAGAAGCCCCGCTAGAGCGGCAGCAGAGCCAGCACCGCGAAGAAGTGCAGGGTTGCCCCGGCGCCTACGAACAGATGCCACAGCGGATGAGCCCAGACCCTGCTCTTGAGCATGTAGAATACCGTGCCCGCGGTATAGGCCAGGCCGCCACCGATGAGCAGGCGCAACACCGTGACATTGACGGTGGCGACAAGCGGTCTCCACGCCAGCACGATGATCCACCCCATTGCCAGATACGCTATGGTCGAGAGCAACCGCGCCTTGCCCGCCAGAAATGGCTTCAGCGATATGCCTATCACCGCGGCGCCCCAGACGATGCCAAAGACAAGCCAGCCGACCGTTGGTCGCAGCGCTGTCAGGGCAAACGGCGTATAGGTGCCGGCAATGAGCACATAGATCGATGAGTGGTCGAGCACCTTGAGCACCCGTTTGGCGCAAGGCGCCGCTATCGCGTGGTAGAGCGTGGACATCGTGAAGAGCAATACCGCGGATATACCAAAGATGGTGAACGACACGACATACCATGCGTCGCCCCGCCTGGCGGCCGAGACTATAAGCACGACAAGCCCCGCCAGCGAAAGCAAGGCCCAGACGCCATGGGTGATGGCATTGGCTATTTCCTCGCCGAGCGGATACCGCTCAGGCGACAGACTGACTGATTTGAATGCATGATCGGACATAGACAACCTTTCCAGAAATCATGGATGCTCGGCCAAGGGCGTTGGCCGTATGGTACGACTCATTCCGGAACACATGGTTGCAGGCACATGGCCAATAAAAAAAGCGGAACGCCGGCCCAGACGTTCCGCTACTCCACTTGTGTGCTATTCTTACATGTCCCTCTTTTTGTACTTCACTTTATTACCTGGACTTTTATGCCTGAACTTGTTTACATACGTGGGACCGAACCAACCGTGAATAACAATGCAAGTTGCGTGCCAATAATAATCGATTGGTAGATCTTTCTATTTTGTATTAGCACAAATAATTATGGAATCAAAGCAATCACGAGCCAAACCACGAGTATGTCCAGAAAGAGAACGGTTGGTTGAGCAAAGAAGGTTTGGCTGCTACCATGTATTGAACCAGAAAGATTTTATGCAATCAAAACAAACATGCTATGAATGTCAGCTTTTGCACACCCCTATCAGAGGTCCTCATCATCCTTCTGCCTCAGGCGCCGGTTCAGTGCCGGTCGCGAAAGCCCGAGCAGACCCGCAGCTACACCCTGGTTGCCGCCCGCCCGCGACAACGCCTCCCGGATCAGCTCTTCCGATGCTTCTCGCAGCGTTGGAAGAGCTGACAGCGAGGCAAACAGTCCGCCGACAAGTGATTGCACCGCGCGGGGCTGAGCCGACTCCTTGAAGACGCGAGCCTTGAACGACTCGAGAGCCAGCGTATGCCCGGAGGCGCGGCCGACCGCGTCGTAGACCATCGATTCCAGTTCGCGCACGTTGCCTGGAAAATCATAGGTGTGCAGCAGATCGTATAGTTCAGGCGGAATCGCCGGAGAAGGCCGCTTGAATTTCTCGGCGGCACAGTGCGCGAATCGCTCTACCAGCAGTGGTATGTCGCCTGACCTGTCCCGCAGGGGTGGCAGACGAATCCGATGCGTCTCGAGCCGATAGAACAGGTCCTGCCTGAATGTGCCCGCCGAGCAGGCCGCCTCAAGGTCCCTATTGGTAGCGGCAACTATCAGCGCGTCGGAAGAACGCGTCAGATCGGCGCCCAGCGGGTAGTAGATGCGCTGTTCGATGAGCCGCAATAGCTTGACCTGACTCTGTGGTGGCAGGTCTCCTATTTCGTCAAGGAACAGCGTGCCCCCCTTGGCCCGCTCTATCAGGCCAGGCCGGTCTGAATCCGCGCCTGTAAACGCGCCGCGTTTGTGTCCAAACAGCGTGTCGCTGAACATCGTGTCGTCGAGCCCGGCTATGTTCACGGTGACGAGGTCACCCGCGCGGCCCGAAGCGGCATGCACGGCGGCCGCGAACAGCTCCTTGCCGGTTCCCGATTCACCAGTGATCAGAATGGGTTTGTCACTCCTGGCTATCGCGACGACATAGCGGAATATATCCATCATCTTGCGGTCTCGCGTGATTATGGGCTCGAAGTATCCCGGCAGCGACTCACCCGCAGACAGCAGGCTCTCGCGCAGGGCCTTGTTGTCATCGAGCAGCCGGCCAATCATCGCGGCGTGCTCCAGGCTTGCCAGCAGGCGCGATGTCTCGGCCGACTTCGGCACATAGTCGAAGGCGCCGGCCTTCATGCACCTGACGACGGTGTCGAGATCGTTTATAGCCGTCGCGACTATCACGGGCACATCGGGCCGTTCGGCGCGCATGCGTTCGAGCATTGCATACCCGTCGGTGCCTGGCATCATCAGGTCCAGCACCATCGCAAGGGTCTTCCGCGACTCCAGCACGGGCCAGGCGTCATCGGCGCGCTCGCAGAGCGCTATATTGGGATAACCTTCGAAGCGCAGCAGGCGCTCGAGCCGCTTCAGTACACCCGTGTCGTCATCGACGATGATGACCGTGCCGTCCTTACTGTCCATGATCATCACCTTCCACCTTCCCGCCAACGGGAATCCGTATCGTCACCGTCGTGCCCCCGCCCAGCTCGGAGCTCAGGGTTATGGAGCCGCCCACATCGTGCACTATTCCCGAGACGACGGCCATGCCCAGGCCGCTGCCGCCCTTGTCGCGCTTGGTCGTAAAGAACGGGTCAAAGACAGACGCCAGCGTCTCGGCGGACATGCCCACACCCTCGTCGGCAATCCGCACCGCTATGGATTCCCGCTGCTCCCCCGCGGGTTCCACCATGGTCGTGATGGTGACCCCGCGCGAGCGATCGGGCAGGGCCTGCAGCGCGTTCTCCAGCACATTTACTACCACCTGGGTAAGCTTGAGCCTGTCCGCCTGAATGTGCGGCAGGCCATCCTGCAATGACAGCGTGCAATGGTCTGTCGCCACCACAATCGAATGCTTTAGAAGGCGCATGGCATACTGCACGACCTCGTTGACATCGACCGGGCCAAGATCCTCGGCCCCGGACGGAGAGCGCGCATAGTCCTTGAGACCCTCCACGATCTTGCGTATATCCTGCGCCCCCATGTACAGATCATTGAGCATATCTGGTATTTCACGCTTCAGGTCATCATAGCCGAAACCGCGTACCATGAATCCACCCTCTTCGCGATTGATGCGGTCTATGACCACGTCGAGCGTGGACCAGATTTCCTTGAGCATCGGCACATTTCTGAGCACCGCGTTGTTGGGCGTGTTGATCTCGTGGGCGACACCGGCGGACAGCATGGCCAGCGTTCGGTACTTGTCAAGCTCAGCCATCTTCGCCGCCTGCGCCAGTTCGCGCCGTATGCTCGACGCCAGATCGACGTGTGTCTTGACGCGCGCGGCCAGCTCGAGGCCGGAAGCCGGACGCGCTATGTAATCGTTGGCGCCGGCCTTGAACGACTGTTCTATCTCGTCCGGCCTGCCTGATTCAACAAGGATGATGACGGGCACGGACTCGGGGCCGCGGCTTGCGCGGATAGAGGCGCAGAATTCGAATCCGCTCATCTCGGGCATCACCGAATCGACAATGACAAGATCAAACGATTCATCGCCCATGACGCGGGCAAGCGCGTCCCTGGCGGATACTGTCGCGACGACGGCCCAGCCCGAGGCCTCCAGCCTACGCTTCACCGCCAGCAGCGTCACCGGCTCGTTGCCCGCGACAAGAATGCTTCCGGCTGCAGTCGGCCGACCAGCAGACATTGGCTGACCGGCTGACAGGCGACCGTCTGTCGAGACAATCAGCGACGCTGCAATTCCCGGGAGCGAGACAGGCGCTTCCATCCACCGCGGAAGATCTATCACCCTGGTGTTTCTGGGACCATCGCTCCTAAATGACACCCCGCCGCCGAGCAGACTGGCCAGTCTTGTCATCACCGCCATGTCCATATCCAGGGCGGCGGCAGAGACGGCGTCGGAAGTCAGCACTGCCAGCCCATCGTCTTCAATAAGAATTTGCGACCACTGATCGGTCGAGGTCGCCTTTACGATTACGCGGGAGCTGCCACTTCGTGCAGCCCAGTGCATCGCGTTGTAGAGCAGCTGCCTTACCAGCCGCACGTCGCTTTTCATCTCGATGATAGGCACGTCTGTATCGATATGGAGCACGTGCCCCGCGAATGCCATCCGGAGGAGGTTGGCGGCCGCGCCGGCTACCGACGCGAGATCAAAATCCTCTATGGATAGCCCCGCGATTCCGCCGCCAGCGTAGCTGAGCATGTTCGACACCATCGTATCGATCCTGGCGGCCTCCGCCCGAGCCAGCCCTATGTCGGCAAGAGCGTTCCTGGAGACGAGCGGGATATCCGACAGCAACGCGTCGATATCCTCCAGCATGCCCACGATGCCATACAGTGGCCCACTGAGAGCGGCAGCCGTCGCCGTGATGAAATTCCGGCCATCCTCGGACTCTTGCCGCAGCCGTTCACGCAACAGATCTGCGTTCCGTGACACGGATCCTGCACGGCGGACGAAACCCACCGCCGCGGATGCAGCGAGCAGGCTCACCCGCAGAAATAGATATGCGGGCAGGATGAATGATGTGGCCGGCGATGTGGTCATGAACGACCCGATGACGGCAATCAGGCCCGTGGCGACGCGGGCGAGCAGCGCCGCATACCACGAGCGGCCACCACCGGCTCGGAAGGTGACAGCAGTATCGAGCGCCATGGCGATTATCCCGAACAGTACCCCTACCAGGTATCGCGGGAGTCCTTCGCCCGCAAGCAAGGCACTGATTCCGCCGCCGCGCAGGCCAAGCGCCAGCGACAGGAACACGGATATCGAGAACGCTCGTCGCAGCGGTTCGATGAACAGGACCAGACACGACGACGACGCGAGCCCCAGTATCAAACCCAGAAGCCAGGCGGCGGCATCAACCCTGGTAGCAAGAAGGCTCGATGGCCATACGCTGAGGCCTGGCCCGAAGGCCTTGTAACCATCCAGCCTCATATATACGGTGCAGCGTTGATCGGGAGGAAGCATGAATCGGTATGCGGTCGCGTCGGCCACGTTCGATTCATATCTGAGCTTGCGGAGGCGCAATCCACTGTACCAGCTGCTGCTGCCATCACCCGAAACGATGACCATCGCAGAAGGAGCAAAGCCGCTTCCATCTGCCACCAGTGAAAAGAAATCATCGTCAGTCAGGTTGCTGACCGTGAAGGCCAGCCAGACCGTCCGATCCGCAAATGGCTCATCCCTCAGAACGCCGCCCAGTCCAGCCCAGCCGCTGACCGGCAACCTGGAAAACAGACGACGATCGGGCACCGCGTCAAACATCGAGCTCGGGGCGCCCGCTGGTCCTTCCACATGGACGCGGAGGTGCTCGGAGACCGAGACCGGGCGTATCGTCGAACTCAATACGACCAGTTCGTCCGATGCATCTGCGGCTGGCACGATTGGTCCGGACGGCAACCCCGGGACACCAGGAATAACATCACCAAGCGCCACCGATGCACAGACAAGCGCCAGAGCCCCCGCGACGGCGAATGGCGACCAGGCGCGCGGCAACTTCATGAATCAAAGGGCAGACGGACCAGGCCACCTGCCAGCGCGGATCGTATCGCCTCAATGTTGACGACGCCACCGGCATTCCAGTCGTCGGCAAGCTCAAGGCCGAAAGGACGCCGCGCTATGTGTTCAGGATAATGGGCATCCGATCCTGTAATGACCGTATAACCTTTCGCGGCTCCGGCGGGCAGTGGACGGACGGCCTCGACCGCGGCGTAGGGCCCGTCGGGCAGAAAACCGAGTTGCGTCAACACGCCGAACATGGGCCGGTCGATATGCGCAGGAATGACCAAAGCGCCACGCGATGCCGCCGCGTCGCACAAGGCCCCGAAGTCAAGCTCAAGAGCCGCTCCGAAGTAGAGGTCCGGCTGATCGATGACCACGTCGTCCTCATCGACGACCACTTGGTCCCCCATCCGCTCGGGATCGTATGGCAACCGGGGGAGTCGCGAAGCAAGGAATGCGCCAAAGTCGAGAGCGGCTGCTAGCTCCGCGAACAGGCAGAGCACGTGAACCTCTTCGGCACTCGTGGCCTCCATGCCATACAGTGCGGCTATTCCTTCGCGCGCTGCACAGACCGAGAAGGCCGGCGCGTTCAGCGCGCTGTTGTGGTCCGTAAGCGCGACCAGTTCCAGCCCCCGTTGTCTGGCAAGACGAGCCAGCACCGAGGGCGGTTGTTCCAGACTGCCACAAGGCGAGAGGCATGAATGGTTGTGTAGATCACAGGCGACAAACATCCCGTGCTCCGAAGGAGCCTAGCCTCGCAAGGCCCGGTACAGCACCCCTGAAACCTCGAACTGGTTCATAGGAGTCCTGAATATCGCTATGCCCTCGGAGCCGGCGGCTTCGATCATGTCAGCCGGCGCGGCGCGGTCATTGCAGAGCACAATGGCGCACGAACCGACCAGCGATGCGACGGCTACCGTATTCTTGTGGGCCTGGATAGTGACCAGCGCGGACCCCTCACTGGCTCTGGCCATGACATCGGAAAGCAGGTCCGATGTATACGCGTCGACTATGACATGATCGACAGGAGGGCGCACCAGCGCCTCGAAGCCGAATTGCCCTGAAAGATCTGATACGTTCATGCATGCTCCTGATATCGAATGCGCGCCGTGACCGTCGTGCCGGCGCCCAGCCTGGATGTAATCTCGAACTCGTCCGAGGACCGCCTGGCGTTGGGCAGCCCGAGTCCCGCCCCGAAGCCAAGCGACCGGATCCAGGCATTGGCCGTAGAGAATCCCTCGGTCAGCGCCGCCTCTACATTCTCTATGCCGGGGCCCTCATCCCTGGCCACAATACTCACAACCCCGTCGCGCATCGAGAAATCCATGATACCACCGACGGAATGAATGACCTGATTCATCTCGAGCTCATAGCTGACTATCGCCGCACGACGTATCACTGTGGAATCGGCGCCAAGCGCCTTGAGCGTCTTCTTGAGCTCCGCAGAGGCCTTGCCAGCGTTTTCAAAATCAAAACGTCGGCTGGGAAAGCTCAGATGCACCGTCGACGAGCCGGCCTTCGACTGATCGTTCCGCACTATGCCGGCCTCGAGCCTCTCCACCTCGCGGTTCATCTCGATGAGCAGTGACCGAAGCACATCGGCTGCGGTCACGATGCCGGCAAGCGAACCGTTGCGGTCGAGGACCGGGAACCGCCTGTACCCGTACCGGTTGAAGTATGTTACGGCAAACGACAGCGGCATGTCGTCCTCCAGCACGATCAACGATCGTGTCATCCTTGATTCAGCCGATTCCGTTATGGCTCCGGTATCGAGAGCCTCTATCATGTCGCCTATCGAAACGATGCCGACGAGACGGCCAGAATCGACTATGGGCACGCCGGTTATCCCGTGGTCGCGCATCAGTATCTGTACCGCCCGCATGGTCGTCCGGGGAGCGGCGGTGACCACCTCGGTTGTCATCACATCCTTGACCTTGAGGCGATATATAAGTTCGATGACGACCTGCGGTCCGCCGTCGGTGTCGATTGGAAACGAATCCATGGTATCGCGATTCTAGACACAAACACGCTCCTTTACAATGATGATTGTGCGTGCGCAGCCATCCCGGAGGCACGCTCTTTCACTTGACAAGTGGCCAATATCGGTCTTAACTATGATGACAAATTGTCCAAATCTGTTCTAAAAAGATCCGGAAAAGATCCGGGTCTTTATTTTTTTTTGGACGGAAAGGCGGTCATGCATGTTCTATGAATTTCGCTACCTCGCGCCGCGGACCGTCGCAGAATTGACCGACGCTCTTGATCAACATCGGGACGATGGAAAATTTCTTGCGGGCGGTACTGACTTGATTCCAAATATTCGCAACGGAGTCATGAAACCCCACTTCGTCATAGACGGCAAGAAGGTTCCCGACTCTGATCGCATAGCATTCTCGGAACGAGATGGCCTGATCATCGGGCCCGCTGCCACGATCAATGATGTGCTGAGGTCAAAGGATGCCAGGGACAGCTATCCCATACTCTGCGGATGCGCCCACGAACTGGCCAGTCACCAGATACGCAACAGGGCCACGGTCGCCGGCAATGTCGTCAACGCGTCACCATGTTCCGACATGGCGCCCGCGCTGCTCTGCCTTGGGGCCAGGGCCGTTATCCGGTCCAAGGCCGGTGAACGGACCGTGCCGTTCACCGAGTTCTTTGCCGGCGTCAAGAAGACCGTGCTCAAGCCAGGCGAGTACCTGGCCAGCATCATAGTCCCGGCGGAATTCAGGAACGCCAGGGGCACGTACCTCAAGCTCAAGCGCATAGCCGGCCATGATCTGGGCATCGTAGGCGTGCTTATGGTGCGCCACGGCGACTCGATACGATTTGGCGTAAGCTCGGCCGCCCCGACACCGGTCCTCGTCGAATCGGTGACACTGAAAGACTCTCCCGACGAAGCGGCGCGCAAGGTGCTCTCATCGGTCTCTCCAATCAGCGACGTGCGCGGCACCAAGGAGTACCGCGAGCACATGATAGGCGTCTACGTGCGACGCCTCCTTGCGGAGGTCAAGTAATCATGAAGATAAAGCTTACCGTCAATGGCTTGATATATGAGCGCGATTGCGCCGAAAACAGGACCCTGCTGCGATTCCTGCGCGAAGACCTGGGCCTGACCGGCACCAAGGAAGGCTGCGGCATGGGCGAGTGCGGAGCCTGCACCGTCATACTCAATGGCCACGCCGTCAACTCCTGTATGGTGCTGGCGGTGGAGACCGACGGAGCCGTCATCCATACGATCGAGGGCGAGGCCAACGGGCCATCCCTTTCGGACATCCAGAAGGCCTTTGAGCGCAACCACGCCGTGCAGTGCGGTTTCTGCACACCGGGCATGGTCATGTCGATCAAGGAGCTGCTCGCCGAGAAGCCCAAGCCAGATGTGGCCGAGATCAAGGAAGCCGTGGAGGGCAATTTCTGCCGCTGCACGGGCTATACCCAGATAGTCGAAGCGGTCATGGATCTGACAGGCAATCCTGAGAAGAAGGGAGAGCTCAAGCATGTTTGAAGATATCAAACCCGCCGATCTCTCGTATGTCGGCAAGAAGGCCGGCCGGCCGGACATGGTGGAAAAGCTGACCGGCGAGGCGATGTTCGTCAGCGACATGGAGCTCCCTGGCATGCTGCATGCCCAGCTCAAGAAGAGCCCCTACGCCCGCGCGCGCATCAAGCATATCGATACGACCAAGGCCGCCTCGATGCCAGGCGTTCGCGCCGTGGTTATTGGCGATGAACTGGACTACCACATCGGTTTATACATTGTAGACAAGTACATTCTGGCCAAGGGCGAAGTGCGCCACTATGGCGAAGCCGTAGCCGCCGTAGCGGCCGAGACGCTGGAGCAGGCGCGGGCCGCGGTCGAGGCTATAGAAGTGGAATACGAGCCACTGCCGCCGGTGCTGCACCACATGGACGCGCTCAAGCCGGACGCGCCGCTTGTGCACCCGGACCTGGGCAGCTATAGCTTCGTGGCAGCGGCATTTACCCCGAAGCCGGGCACAAACGTCGCCAACCACACCAAGCTGCGCAAGGGAGATGTCGAAAAGGGCTTTGAGCAATCAGAGTACATCATTGAACGCGAGTACTCGTGCCCGTCGGTGCAGCATGTGCCGATGGAAACGCACGTCGCGATAGTCCAGTGGGGCATGGGCGACAAGGTCACAATCTGGACAAGCGCCCAGTCACCCTTCACGGTGCGCAACCTGTTCTGCAACGCGTTCAAGCTTCCGCACATCAACGTGCGGGTGCAGATTCCCTACGTGGGCGGCGGCTTTGGAGGCAAGGCCGGCATCGGCGTAGAGCCGCTGTGCGCCGTGCTCTCCCGCAAGGCTAACGGCAAGCCGGTGAAGTTCCAGGCCAGCCGCGAGGAGGAGTTCAGCCTCCTGCCGTGCCGCTCCGCGCTCACCTATCACATCAAGACCGGCGTCTCAACCGATGGCAAGATCATTGCCCAGAAGATGACCATGTACTGGGACGCGGGCGCCTATGCCGACTATGCCGTCAACGTGACGCGCGCGTCGGGCTATTCGGCCGCCGGTCCATACGAGATACCCAACGCCTCCGTGGACGCATACACGATATACACCAACAAGCCATATGGCACCGCGTATCGCGGCTTTGGTCACGTTGAGTTCCACTGGGCTGTTGAGCGCCACATGGAACTGATAGCCTCGGCCATCGGCATGGATCCGCTGGAGTTCCGCCTGAAGAACGCGTTGCGGCCCGGCTCCAAGACGCTGACCGGCGAGGAGATACTCACCAGCACCGGCAACGTGGTCAAGTGCATAGAGGAAGCCGCCCGCATGATCAACTACGGCAAGCTGACCCCGGCCGAGCAGGCCCGCGAGAAGCAGACCGGCTGGAAAATAGGCAAAGGCGTCGCCGCACTGCACAAGGCCCCCGCCATGCCGTCCTTCACCGCCACCGCAGTCGTCCTCAAGATGAACGAGGACGGATCCGTGCTCGTCAACATCGCGCTGACCGATTATGGCCAGGGCACCTACGCTTCGATCAGGCAGATCGTCGCCGAGCGGCTCGGGTTCGCGATCGAGAAGATCAAGGTAGCCTTCGAGAACGACACCGACCGCGATCCGTATGACTGGCAGACCGTTGCCTCAAAGGGCCTGATAATGTCGGGCAATGCCGCCATCCTGGCCGCGGAGGATCTGCTCAGGAACGCCTATGCCGTGGCTGCGGAAGCGCTGCGAGCCAACCCCCGTGACCTGGGCCACGACGGTGACAAGGTCTTCGTCAAGCACCATCCTGCCATGTCGGTTAAATTCTCGGCCATGGCCGTCGGCCTGGCCATGCCCAACGGCAACGGCATCGGCGGACCACTGATAGGCGTGGGCAGGTACATTGCGCAAGGACTCTCCAACCTGGACAAGGAGACAGGCGAAGGCAACCCCGCCCTGGACTGGACATACGGCGCCCACGGCATGATAGTAGAAGTCAACGAGGCAACCGGCGAGTACCATGTGCTCAAGGTCGGCAGCGTGTACGACGTTGGCAGGGCCATCAATCCAGATATTGTGCGCGGTCAGGCCATTGGCGGCATGATGCAGGGCCTTGGCACCGCTATATGCGAAGGCTACATATACGACCAGCAGGGTCGACTCCTCAACCCGTCCTTTACCGACAACAAGATACCCACGTCGAAGGATCTGCCGATGGAAATCGAGTGCGCCGTCGTCGAGACGCCGCAGATCGATGGGCCTTATGGGGCACGTGGCGTAGGCGAGCACTCGATGATCTCTGTCGCGGCGGCTCTGGGCAACGCGATCCAGAAGGCCACCGGCGCGGAGATCATGCACATGCCGATGCGTTTCGAGGATGTGTGGCGCTCGATGCAGAAGAAGGAACCGGTTGACAACTGGATAACCAAGTCGCCATTTGGCTCGTGCCGCTCGGCTCCGGAAATGCACCGGCACGAGTGAACCCCGCGGCAGGGTGCCTTCTTCCCCTGGCACCATGGACAGCCCGGATAGTCGGCGTCTTTGGCAAGGCGGTATCGCTCCTGCATCCGGATGGGGCACTGGTGTCGGTGGTCAGCCGCGCAGAACACCTGGAGGCGCGGGCCATGATGCCGGCCTCTGGCTGGGATGCCTTCGCCGCCGGCATGGCGCACGCGCTCGATGCGGCCGCCCGGGATGAATTCGCCTTGGCGACATGGGATGGAGCCAGGCTGGTCGGCGCGCACGGAACGACGCTGGATCTTGCCGGATGCGAGACATGGGATCCAAGGCCAACGCTCGCCGGCCTCGCATCCGGTCCTGACAAGATGATGTGGTCAGCGGTGGCGGATCGGCTCATGGACATGTTGTTCATGGCCCACGCCGCCACCGGAACAGATGAAGGGATTCTTGGTGATGGGGCAATCGCGAGGGCCTTTGCCGCGCGATTGTGCTCGACACGATTCCCGGTGTGCATTGTCGGCTTTGGCCCCGGGACGACGCCATCGGGTGATGACTGGATAGCGGGGTATCTATGCGCCGCCGATAGTGTCAGCGGCGCTCCGGGCCAGGCGGTGCCAGGATTCCGGGGCGCAATACGACAAGCGCTCGACAGGACGACGGCAGCGGGCCGCTCGCTGCTTCTGGGAGCGATTGCCGGGGTGGCGCCAGCCTACCTCGTGCGCCTGGCCGAGGGTGCGGCAGCACTGGCTCGTGCCCTGGGACGCGATTCTGAACAGGCAGCATCCGAGGCCGAGACACTGGTCGCCGCCGCGCTGGACGCGGCGCTGCGTCATGGCGCGACATCGGGAGAAGATGCGCTCTTGGGGTTCGTGGCAGGCTTGCGGGAGCACAGAGCATAGCCACTTTTGTCCCTCGCACCAGAATGGTATACTTTGTGAGATGGGAGGTATGATGAAGCGAATCACACTACGAAAAGACTCCTACTATGATTCGGTGTTCCTGATGCTCGCGGCCCGTGATATCAAGTCCATGGCCGGAGTCAACGATGCCGTCGTCGCGATGGCCACACCGATGAATATAGAGTTGTTGACCGATATGGACTTTGACAAGGCTACGCTGGACAGCCTGGCCCCGAACGACCTGATTGTCGCGATAGACGCCAGGGACGAGAAGTCCATAGAGGCGGCAACGACCGAGGCCTTCGATGCGCTTACCCGCAAGAAAGCAGCCGAGCCGACAAGTGGCCTTGGCCGCGCCGGATCGATGGCGGCCGCCCTCAAGCTGGCGCCAGACGCCAACGTCGCCATCATCTCCGTACCTGGCGCCTATGCATCCAGAGAGGCCCGAAAGGCGCTCGATGCCGGGCTCCACGTGATGCTGTTCTCCGACAATGTCTCGCTCGATGACGAAATAGCGCTCAAAAAGTCAGCGGTATCCAAAGGCCTCTTGATGATGGGCCCGGACTGCGGCACCGCAATAATCAACGGCAAGCCCCTGTGCTTCGCCAACGTTGTCAAGCGCGGATCGGTCGGCATAGTCGCCGCGGCTGGAACCGGCCTGCAGGAAGTCTCATGCCTGATAGACCGCTTCGGTGCCGGCGTCAGCCAGGGCATCGGCACCGGCGGACGCGACCTCAAGAACGCGGCGGTCGGCGGTATGACCAGCCTGCTCGCGATCGAGGCGCTGGCGGCTGATCCGGCGACCAAGGTGATCCTGGTTGTCAGCAAGCCCCCCGCCCCGGACGTCGCGGCCAAGGTTATCGCGGCCCTCAAGGCCAGCGGCAAACCCGCCGTCGCCCACTTCCTGGGCATGCCTCTGCCTGCCGATGAAAAGCGTCTGGCATACGCGGCGGACCTCGAGGAAGCCTCGCTTCTGGCCGCGCTCTTCGCCTCCGGAACGCCCGACGCGCTTTCGGCCCGCGCCCGCATAGCCGAGGATTCCGACAACAACCGGTACAGCCGGCCGAGCCGCGCCAGCATCCAGGCCATAGCGGCCAAGGAAGCGAAAGAACTGGGCGCTGACCAGAAATTCCTGCGCGGCCTGTATACCGGCGGCACACTGACCGATGAGGCGCTGTTTATCGCCCACAAGGCCCTGGGTGGCGTCTGGTCAAACAACCAGACCGACAAGGCCTGGCAGATGCCCGACCCGAGAAAATCCACCGGGCATGCCATCATCGACCTTGGTGACGACATGTTCACCGATGGCAGGCCGCATCCCATGATAGATCCGGCCGCCCGCGCCGAACGCATTGCCCAGGAGGGCGACGACCCGACGACGGCGGTAATCCTGATCGATGTCGTGCTGGGCTACGGTTCGCACGCCGATCCAGCAGGCGCCGCGGTCGATGCGATACACAAAGCTCGCGCCGCCGCCAGGAAGCGCGGCGGATACCTGCCTGTCATCGCATCCATGACAGGAACCGCGGCCGATCCGCAGAACCTGGATGGACAGAAAGCCAAGCTCGAGGCCGAGGGCGTCGTCATAATGCCATCCAATTATCGGGCTGCCCTGGTGGCCGTCGAGATTGCCAAGCTGGCGCAAGGAGGCCGCCGATGAGCGCTCGTCCAATCAATGAACTGTTCGGCTCCGAGTTGTCAGTAATCAATCTGGGACTCGAGTCATTCGCGCAGAATCTGGCGCAGGAAGGCACCCCGGCCGTGCACGTCGACTGGCGGCCGCCGGCCGGTGGCGACAAGAAGGCTATAGCCGCGCTCGACGCTTTGGCGGCAGGCACGACGATCGACGTGGAGAAGGCCAATGACGAGGCGATCCGGCGCATACAGGCAGCCAAGCCGACGATCATCGGCATAGGCATTGCCCAGGACGTCGTACCTGGCATGGCCAAGGACCTGATACTGCATGCCGGCCCTCCGGTTACCTGGGACAAGATGTGCGGCCCGATGCGCGGCGCTGTCATAGGCGGCATCATGTACGAAGGCCTTGCCAAGACACCCGCCGAGGCGGAATCCCTGGCCGCCTCCGGCAAGATACGCTTTGACCCATGCCATCATCACAACGCGGTCGGCCCCATGGCTGGCATCATGACCGCCAGCATGCCGGTCTGGATAATCGAAAACAAGGCCTTTGGCAACAAGGCGTTCTGCACGCTGAACGAAGGTCTGGGCAAGGTGCTGCGTTACGGTGCCTATTCTGACGAGGTGCTGGATCGTCTGCGCTGGATGCGCGACGAACTGGCGCCGATATTGAGCGCGGCACTCGAACGCCACGGTCCGATCGACATGAAGAGTGTCATAGCGCAGGTGCTGCAGATGGGTGACGAAGGCCACAACCGCAACCGCGCGGGCACGTCGCTTATCATACGCGAACTGGCACCGCACCTGGTGATGCTTGACTATCCAAAGGATCAAGTGTCCAGGGTGCTGGCCTTCATGAATACCAATGACCACTTCTTCCTCAACCTGACCATGCCCAGCGCGAAAAGCACAGTGGACGCGGCCGCCGGCATCGAAGGCAGCTCGATCATCACGACGATGGCCAGAAATGGCACAGAATTCGGCATCAAGCTGTCGGGCTTGCCGGGCCGCTGGTTCACCGGACCCGCCGGTGTCGTCGACGGACTGTATCTGCCGGGCTTTGGCCCGGATGACGCGGCCCACGACATCGGCGACTCGGTGATAACGGAGACATCAGGCATCGGCGGTTTCGCGATGGCGGCGGCGCCAGCCATAGTCAAGTTCGTTGGCGGAACGCCAAAGGACGCGATCGCCGTTACGATGCGCATGTACGAGATTACCGCTGCCGAGAGTGAATCGTACCAGATACCGGTGCTCGACTTCAGGGGCACCCCGACCGGCATCGATGTGCGCAAGGTGGTGGAGACGGGCATTCTGCCAGCCATCAACACCGGCATAGCGCACAAGAATCCGGGCGTAGGCATGGTCGGCGCCGGCCTCGTCAAACCGCCCGAGAACGCGTTCAGGGACGCGCTCGTGGCCTTTGCGGAAAAGTACGCGAGATGATGAAGAGCCCGGGCGGTTTGGCGCGCATAAATGCGCGCTCACGGCACGCAGCCGCGCAGGGATGCGCGGCCACGACGCTGCCCGTCCTCCAGGACGGGTACGTCACGGACGACGAGAACGCGTTTCGGGACGCGCTTGTGGCCTTTGCTGAGAAGTACGCGAAACATTGAAGTGGGGGTTTTGCGCGAGGGATTGCAGCGAGTACCCCACAGCCGCGCAGAGGCGAGGAGTACTCGCGTAAAGCCCGACCCGGCGTAGCCGGGACGCGCCCATTCGGGACTTGATGATTCTGTCTATGTTCGATAGGAGGTTTTTATGAAGATGATTGATTTGACCATTCCGCTCGGTATCGGCACACCGCCCTGGCCCACCTATGAGCCGCTTGAGATGAAGTATTTCAAGCGCCTTGCGCCCAATGGTGCCAACGGCCAGCTCCTGACCCACTCCAACCATATCGGTACGCACCTTGACGGCGAGATTCATTTCTACACGCCAGGCAAGGACATCGCGTCGCTCGACATGGATTTCCTCGTACACGAGGGCGCCATAGTCGACCTGTCAGACGTCGTTGGTGAATATGACATTTACACATCGAAGATGGTCGAGGATCGCGTCGAGGTCAAGGAAGGTGACATCCTGATCATCCATACCGGATTTCACCACAACGGCTGGGATCAGCCCACCGGTGACGAGATCCGCTACATGATCAAGCACCCTGGCCCGGACCGCGAGTTTGCCGAGTGGGCCAAGAAGAAGAAGCTGCGCTGGATAGGCGTGGACTGCGGCAGCGCCGACCATCCGATGAACACAAAGATACGCGACTGGATGCCCAAGCAGGCCGCCGAGTGCGACCGTCATTTCCAGAAGAAATATGGCAAGACGCTGGACCAGGTATTCTCGGAAGACAAGTATCAGCTGATGCATATCGAGATGTTCAATGTTGGCCTCATCCATGCCGAATGCCTGGGCGGCGACATCGACCTGCTCCTGAACCAGAGAGCGACGATAGGCTGCTTCCCATGGCGACTGGTAGATGGCGAGTCGAGCGTGGCGCGCATCGTGGCGATGGTCGAGGATGACCGCTACAAGACGCTGATGGCCAAGAAAGCCAAGTGCGAGCTTACCAAGTTCGGCGATATCGCCGGAGCCAAGGCCACCTGGTTGCACGAAGAAGCAAAGAAGAAATAACAAGCTTCCTCATCAAAGAGGATAGGCGCCAAAAGACAGAGGGGCCAAGCGGTGCCGTGGCGATATGGCCGCGCGCATCGCTCTGGCTCTTTTCCTCAAATGCTCTGCGCTGATACCTAAGGGAGATACCATATGTCCAAGCCGCTTGAGGGGATTAGAGTCCTCGACCTGACCCGGGTACTGGCAGGTCCATTCTGCACGATGACGCTGTCCGATCTTGGGGCGGAGATCATCAAGGTTGAGGTCCCTGGCGTGGGTGACGATTCCCGCGCCTTTGGCCCGTTCAAGAATGGACAGAGCCTCTATTTCGTCAACATCAACCGTGGCAAGAAGAGCATCGCCATAGATCTGAAGACAGTCGCGGGCAAGAAGCTGCTGATCGATCTTGCAAGGAAATGCGATGTCATCGTCGAGAACTTCCGACCAGGCACGATGGAGAAACTGGGACTTGGCTGGGATGTGCTCAAAAGCGCCAACCCGCGGCTCATCTATGCGGCGGTTTCGGGCTTTGGCCACAGCGGCCCCGATTCGCTCAAGCCTGCCTATGACATTCTGGTCCAGGCGCGTAGCGGCGTGATGAGCATAACCGGATGGCCCGACTCGCCACCGACGCGCGTCGGCCTGTCGATGGGCGACATCACCGCAGCGGTCTTCGGCGCAACCGGCATAACCACGGCACTCTACCAGCGGGAAAAGACGGGCCTTGGCCAGAAGGTCGACGTAGCCATGCTGGATTGCCAGATATCCATTCTGGAAAATGCTCTGGTGCGCTACCAGGTCGACGGCAAATCCCCGACTCCGCTCGGCACGCGCCACCCGACCATCACGCCATTCCAGGCTTTTCACGCCACAGATGGCTGGTTCGTGGTGGCTGTCGGCAATGACGCGCTCTGGAAAGTCTTCTGCGGCGCCATTGGGCGACCGGACCTGCTCGCGGACGCCCGCTACGCGACCAACGGCGAGCGTACCAAACGCTACAACGAATTGATCCCTGAACTCGAGCGGATCTTTGAAAACAAATCCTGTTCTGAATGGATAACACTCCTTGAAGGCGCCGGTGTTCCCAGCGCCCCGGTCAACACGATTGAGCATGTGATGCATGATCAGCAGCTAATGGCGCGCAACATGTTCGTGACGGTCGACGACGACAAGGCCGGGGTTATCACGATTCCTGGCAACCCGATAAAGATGGAATCGATACCGGAGAGCGCCACGAGGCCATCCGCCCCCGAAATCGGCGAGCATACCGACGGAATCCTCCGGGGTCTGCTTGGGCTTGGTGACAGGGAAATAGCGGCGCTGCATTCGGAAGGAGCAATCTGACATGAACACCACAGCCAGGCCGGCCACCGTGGCCCCCGCGCCGCTCGCGCCATTGGCGAGCGCGCTCAGATCGGGCGAGTTATCAGTCCGTGACGCCGTGGAGCATGCACTGGAGCGCATCGATGCGCATGACGCATCGATCCATGCGTTGCTGCCGGAGTCCGGCCGACGCGAACGATTGCTCCGCGAGGCGGCCGATCTCGAGCGCCGCTATCCCGAACCTTCTGCACGGCCACCGCTGTACGGTGTGCTTATCGGAGTCAAGGATATATTCGCCGCGGACGGTTTCGAGACCCGCGCTGGATCAAGGCTGCCGCCTGAACTGTTTGCCATGCCTGAAGGCCCCGTGGTATCGGCCCTGCGCCGCTCCGGAGCGCTGGTTCTCGGCAAGACCGTGACCACCGAGTTCGCGTATTTCGCTCCAGGTCCTACAGCCAACCCATGGGACACCGCCCGCACCCCAGGCGGCTCAAGCTCGGGTTCCGCCGCCGCGGTGGCCGCCGGGTTCTGCTCACTGGCTCTGGGAACCCAGACCATAGGCTCCATATCGCGCCCCGCCGCGTTCTGCGGCATTTCCGGATGGAAGCCCAGCTACGAACGGACGAGCCGTGCCGGCGCTGTGCCGTTCAGCCCGTCGCTTGATCATGTCGGACTCCTTGCCCCGGACGCCGCTGGCCTTTCGCTGGCTGCCCCTGTCATTGCCACGGATTGGTCGGCATCAGCCTATACGCAGGCACTGGAAAAATACTCCCAGAGACGCCCTATCCTCGTTGTTCCCGACGGGCCATACCTGGCCCAGACCGACGCGGCTGCACTCGCAACCTTCGAGGCAACCATACTGAGGCTACGCTCAGCGGGCTTTTCGATAATCCGGATGAATGCGCTTGAAGACATCGAGGAGATCAACGCGCGCCACCGCAGGATAGCCGCCGCTGAAATGGAACGGACGCACCGCGCCTGGTTCGCGAAGCACGCACGGCTCTACGCCGAGGCGACGCGCGAGCTCATACTCAAGGGTGCCGCGATAGGCGATGATGCGCTGGAGCTTGATAGAAATGGCCAGACATCGTTGCGCCGGATGCTGGAGCGGGCGCTGGAAGAGGCGGGAGCGGAATTCTGGATAAGCCCGGCCGCCCTTGGACCGGCACCCGCAGGCCTCGACGCGACGGGTAGCCCGCTCATGAATTTGCCCTGGACCCACGCCGGCGTACCGACGCTGGCCCTGCCGGCCGGACTGTCCGCGGAAGGACTGCCGCTGGGCATACAGATAGCCGGAAACTTTGGCAGCGACGAAAATCTGCTGGCCCTGGGAGTTGCTCTTGAACCAACACTGCAAGCGGCGCTGGCGGGCCGTTAGAAGAAACGAGGAGGCCACACGGCCTCCTCGTTCAATGTGCGAGTGATCAGATTTTCGTCATCAATGGATTGTACTTCTCTCCATAGTCGTAGACATCGATAGCCTCGGTCTTCTTCACAAAGCCGACGATACCGTACGTGACCGGCGTAAAGACAGCCTCGATAACCGTCTTGAACAGATAGTTTGAGAATATCATGACGACGAGAACATCGAGCGGATACGAGCCCAGGAAGGCTATGGTCACAAAGAGCATGGTATCGAAAAATTCACCGACCAGCGTGGAGCCTATCGTTCGCATCCACAAGTATCTGCCCTTGGTCAGGATCTTCATCCTGGACAGCACCACCGAGTTCGAGTACTCTCCGGCAAAGTAGCCCAGCACACTCGCCAGCGCTATACGTGGAACAACCGCGAGCATGTGCTGATAGTCAGTCTGGAATGTCCAGGACGGTTCCGCCGGCAAGACACCGATCAACCAAATATTGAACGACATGACAACCAGCATCCCAAGCCCGGTCCATATCACCTTGCGCGATTCCTTGTAGCCATACACCTCGGTCAGCACATCGCCAAAAATATATGACATCGGGAACAGGAGCGTGCCGCCGTCGAACACGAATGGCCCGATCCTGATCATCTTGGCGGCCAGAATATTGGACAAGATCAGCACACCCACAAAGAAACCCGTAATGATGGGAAGCAGTCTTCCCCTGTTCTCCTGCATCGTACTTCAACTCCTGCATCGTATGGATTGAAGCCCGATCATACCAGATGGCGCGTTTCAGTGGAACACCATCAACGCCGCGTGGAGTACCTTCTGCAAGAGCGCGTTCAGCCGCGACACTTCCCTCCTGGCCGCGCGCCCAAGCCTGAACCGATTTGTTCCGAGCCTCAGCTCGCCGACAAGCCTCTGGAAGTCGAGCACCCGATAATCGATACATAGACCCTTTTCCTTGCGAACAAGGAGGTAGATGGGCAACACCTCGAGATTGGTGACGCGAACACAGGCTTGCCCGCCAGCAGTGCCCTTCGCGATGCGGATGCGGGCCAGGCAGGCGAGGCGAGAGTCGGGCAGTGTCCGGTGAATCGACAGCAAATCGCCAAGCGCATATAGAATGAGTCCTTCACGACTCCTGCCATTGACCTTGTCGACATATGTATATCGCTCAATCGGTTGCACGTTATGTGGATGGTTGCCCACAATCACATCGATGCCAAGCTCTATCAGCCGGTGCCCCATATCGACAACATTGCGTACGGGGTATGACTCAAACTCAAGACTCCAATGCAGGAGCGCGACGATGGCGTCGGCACCCGCCGCGCGCGCGGCCTGTACCTGACTCGCGATCGGCGCAGTGTCCGCGTCGGGCTTGTTGAGCCGCACATAGTTGACCAAGTATTCCTTGCCCTCGGGCAATCTGCCCGTATTGATGCCAAAGGTGAAGGAGACGAAGGCGACCTTGATGCCTCGCCGCTCCACCATGACGACGAGGTCCCTCTCCTCGGGACTTCTCGCAGTCCCGACATGCGGGTACCCGCGGGCATCCAAAAAGTCCAGGGTTTCGCGGAGTCCATCTTCGCCCATATCAAGGCAGTGATTATTCGCCGTGGAGAAGAAGTTGATGCCGCTTCCGTGGTCGGTTATCCGGTCGAACATCTCTGGTGTGTTGTTGAGCAAGCCCGGCATCAGTATGCTCTTTGGAATGTAGCGGGGCGGGGCCGAAGACATGATGGGCGATTCAAGGTTGGCACAGGCCAGGTCGCCGGAGAAGTAGAAGTCCCGGACTTCATCCCACAGCGCCGTGGTCGTCTCTGGCGTCAATCCCGGATATGCCATCAGATCGCCGCCAGCGCACAGCGTCATCGAAGCCGACTCGACAAAATCATCCCTCGGCCTGAAATCAAGGTCCTGATTATGAAAGTGCTCCTCGAGCCCCGAGCCCGGCTCCGCCCGCTCTATGGGCCCACAATAATACTTGTAGCCCCACCAGTACCTCTCATCGCGATCCATATGCGCCGCGTTCCCCTCCAAGGCCCGCGATGCACTGAACGCCTTGAAGTGTCGAAGTCCGTAGAGCCAGCAGGCCAACTTTACCATCGTGTCCGCCACGGCATCCCTCCATTATGAAGTCCTCTGGTCGGCCATTTCGACCAGAGGACGGTCATCTCATTTTGCGGTCTTGTGCACGACGGTAATCTGCCCCTTCTTGTACAGGAATCTCGCGCCAAAGATGGTTATGGGCAGCAATATAAGAATCGCCACTCCCTCCCAGCCCTTGATCGGAAACACCAGATAGTGAATGACCGCGACAACGACCAGCGGCAAGACCATGGCCTTCCACTGGCCATGAACCTTAACAGCGCCAGCGTCGCCGCCGGCGAGGAACGCTACCATCAGGGCACCGAACAACGCGGGCAGCACATTGGTCATGGCAATCTTCACGGAGGCGCTCGCGAAAACCGGTGCCAGCGGCGCGAGTAGCAGAGCGGCGACGATGATGACAGCGGTGGTGACTATCGACGATATGGCCACCGAGATCGTGGACAGGACCTCGCCCTCCTCGCTCGCCGGCTGGACTCCGGCATTCTTGAGCGCGTTCATTGCGCACGGCAATTTAATGTTCGATACATTGCCTGCCTCGAATGTCAGGTACGAGGCACCCGAGCCGAGCAACGGAACAAAACTTATGATCTCGGAGATCGCTATCGGCGTCAGTATCAGGAACAATCCCAATGTCGCCTTGAGCACGGTGGCCAAGTCGGGGAAAATGCCATAGAAGGCGCATGTGATTGTCGGTACGGCGAACAGAATGATAAAGAAAACTCCGAAGCTGATGCGTCCTACCCTGTTGATCCTGTTGAAATACTGGTCTCTGGTTTCCATTCTATTCCTCCTACTTCAACAACGCGGTCCAGAGTACTGATGAGCACATACCCAGGATAAGGCTGAACGCCAGGATAAAGTTTCCCAGCCAGGCTATCTTGAACTTCTTGGCTATGACAGCCTGCACGAGGGTCAGAACTATGCTGGTAAAAAATGTCGCCACCGCTACCAGGCCCTGCCCAAAGAACGGAACGACGAAGACGGCTATCACGGCAAAGTACAGCACGCCAATGGCGACCGTACCAAAATCCCCGGCGCCGGCCTTCATCTTGCTTGCCAGTGAATCAACCTTCTTTATGAAGATGATATCGAGTATCATCGCGCCGGCGAGTCCACCTGTCATGGCATACATGATGGCTCCCAGTGGCTGCGCGCCTGCCTTGGCCGCATCAGCCAGTTTCGCGAAGCCCAGAGCGCTGGTAGCCATGTTCGCCGCCATAAGCTCATAGCTGACGCTTCCGATTACCGAAAGCCTGAGCCAGGGCCAGGCGATGCCGAGGCTGGGCGCCAAAACCGCCAGTCCAAGAGCCACAGCGATTGAGGGCGCTATGGTGAAGACCGCCGACGACTTGATCGTATTGGATATCACCTTTGCATCGATACCCAGCTCACGCGCCCTCTTCAGCGACATCCGCAAGAAAAGGGCACACTGCAGCATGAGGTACGCGATACCCGCTCCGACAAGAATGAAGAGCAATCCTCCATTGGCTACATCGAAGAACTTCACATTGGCCTCCTTGAACTAGACGCTTGTGGAGCGTCCCCGCTCCGCATAGCCTTGAGCACATCATCAGGACCTATATCATCGGGAATAGGGCAGACATAGTCATGGCTCACCACGGAACCATGTTCCTCTTTGGCGCGCCTTGCGATATCGGGATCCAGAAATATCTCAACCGCTGCCAGCCCCAGGGCGCGTGCCGCAGCCATCATCCCCTTGTGTCCTATCGACGATCCGGCCTGCGCGGTATTCTGCCAGGAGTGAGGCTGGGTACCGAGCGCAGCTGTCGCGTAGACGATCTGCCCGGTTGGCAGTACTTGGCTTACGTCACCGACATCGGTGGATCCGGGCAGGCAGATGTCGCCTTTGAATAACGGAGCGATGATGCTGTCCAGCGGATCGTCGCCTATCGCCTCCAGGACAGCGTTGCCCTGAGTCTGCTTGATCTGGCCCCTGATGGTGGCCAATTCTGTCTCAGTCAAGGTTGAACAGAACTGACCAGCCAGCCGACGGTCGGAGGAGTCGAAGGCGGGGCCACCAACCAGCTCCATGCAGGCTTGCAGGAGCTGGCCCACTACGAGGTTGGGAACATAATCGGAAAGGCCCTGTGACAGCACTATCTTCAGACTGGTGCCGGTCATCAGCGCGGCTCCCCTGGCCACATCGCAGAGCCTTTCGTAGATCTCCCTGGCCTGGGATATCCGCGGAGCGCGGCAGTAGTAGAATGATTCTGCCGATGCCTGCACCACGTTGGGAGCCCGGCCTCCAGCATTGGTGATGGCATAATGAAAGCGCGCCTCCGGAATCACATGCTCCCGGAGGTAGTTGGCACCGACGTTCATCAACTCTACGGCATCCAGGGCACTGCGACCAAGATGCGGAGCCGCAGCGGCATGGGAGGCCTTGCCTTCAAACCTGAAATAGACGGAGATGTTGGCCAGCGTGCGCGCCTGCCACACGGAATTGATATCGCTCGGATGCCATGTCAGAGCCAGGTCCACATCGTCGAATACGCCAGCGCGCGTCATGAAGGTCTTCCCGCAACCAAATTCCTCACCTGGACAACCATAGAAGCGGATGGTACCCGGCGTACCTGATTCCTTCAGAAAATCCTTCGCGGCAATGGCAGCCCCCAGAGCCCCGACTCCAAGGAGATTGTGGCCACAGCCATGGCCGTTTTCGCGGGCTCTCGAGGCCCTCTTTTCGGGCAGGCCCGCTTCCTGGGACATAGAGGGAAGGGCGTCATATTCGCCGAGTATCGCGACAACGGGACTGCCCGAGCCATAGCTGGCGATAAACGCCGTCTCGATGCCAGCTATGCCCCGATCAATCGCGAAGCCTTCAGCCTCCGCTATCGCCACAAGCGAGGCGACCGACCTGTGCTCCTCAAACCCGGTCTCCGCAAATCCCCAAATCTCGTCGCTGAGCCTGGCCAGCTTCTGCGCATTCCGATCGACACTACCAAGAACAGTCCGGAGCTTGTCCATACGGTCCCCTTTGCCCACCATGCGGCTACAATTTAGACATGTGTTTAAATTACAGCCGACTATAAGTCCGCCCTGCGGAGCTGTCAAGCAATTTCTACAGCCGTTGAAATCAAAAGTGCAGTATCTTACTGGCAGAGGTTGTGGAATGGCATACAAGAAGAGCGGGGAGACCCGGACCAGGATTTTGAAGGCCGCGGCCAGAATATTCTCCGAGCGCGGCTATTATGAAGCGGATATTGGCGAAATTGCCCGCGAAGCCGGCATAGGTCGTGCTTCCTTCTATTATTACTTTGAAGACAAGGAAAAGGCTGCCCGCGCCGTGTTTGATTCCTATGTTGACCGTATTCTAGCCGCGGCGGATTCGATTGTTGCGGCGCACTCTGCGCGGGACATCGCAGGCAGTAACCAGGAGGGTTCGATACTTGGCATATTCATCGAGTATATACTGCTGTTCAAATACATAGCGCTCAACCGCGCCACACACGCCGTGTACTACGATCTGGTCAATTTCGCGGATTATGATGCCGTCAACATGGACCGTCTCAAACGGACAACCTTCAGGGACACCGGTCGACTCGCGGCGATGTACGGTCGGACCTTGTCTGAAGATGAAATCATAGCATTCATAGTCTCTACCAACGCGCAGGCCAAGTCCATCTTCAAGGCGGTTCTGAACGGCGTACTCCGCTTCGACCTGCCCAAGGCTACTGACTACTTCTTCCGGCACGCCATCCTGCCCGACATACCAATTCCCGAACTGGAATATCGGGCCCTGTTGGCCAAGGCCTTTGAACTGTGCAAGAGCGTGGTGCTGGACTAGCCGCGCAGCAAGCCGATTCAGGCTTGTGACTTGTTCAGCTTCTTGGCGGCCTTGCTCCGTATCTTCCACTTGTCTTTCTCGGCCTTCCGGGCCAGCGGATTGGTCTTGGTCTCCAGGAATCGCGCCTCCGCAAGCAGCTTGAGCCAGCTATCATAGCGCTCCACGCTGATCGAGCCGTCGGACAGGCCCGCCTTGACTGCGCAGCCCGGCTCGTTCTGGTGGGTGCAGTCGGAGAACCGGCATGAGGCGGCGGCCTCCTCAATCTCGGTGAACACCCCGGTGACGCTGTCGTCGCCGAGCCAGAGTTGCACTTCCCGCAAACCCGGGGTATCGATGATCATGGCGCCGTTGCCAAGCGAGAACAACGTGCGCGCCGTGGTAGTGTGCCTGCCGCGCTGGTCAAAATCCCTGACCGCGCCCGTGGCGTTGAGCCTGGCACCGGCCAGCGCATTCAGCAGCGTCGACTTGCCCGAGCCCGACGAACCAAGCAACACCGAGGTCGAGCCAGTCACGAGGAATTGAGCCATGCGGTCCAGGCCCGCGCCGGTCAGCGAGCATACCGAGAATACCGGCGCGAATGGACAGGCCTCACCGGCAGCCTCGACAAGCTCGGCAATTCCATCGCCTGCCAGGTCGGCCTTCGTGACGACGAGCACCGGAGCCGCTCCGGATTCTAGCGCCAGCGTCGCATAACGCTCCATGCGTCGCACGCTGAAATCGTTGCCAGCGGCCGCGATGATGAAGACAGTGTCGATGTTGGCCGCTATGACCTGTTCCGTGACCTTGTCATAACGAGTATCGCCCGCCGCTTTGCGCGAGAATGCCGACCGCCGTGGCAACACCGCCTCCACGAGCACCGTTTCATCGGCCGATAGCCCTAGCCGCGGCCGGAGTGCCACCCAGTCCCCGGTGGCCGGCCATTCCGCCTCTGTGGTACAGCTCGCTGACAGGTGCCCCGAAGGCCTTGCCTCGAGTTCGGCCAGGCCGCCCTGGCCATCCCGCGCCGCCACAAGGAACGAGCCGCGCCTGACCTCCATCACGCGGGCCGGCTCCAGGCTTCCGGACAGGCCTTGGGCAAAGAACGCGCTCCAGCCCAGTCCCACAAGCGGATCAACGCCTGACGCATTCGCGGCAAATTCTGTTTCGCTCTCTTTTTCCATGCCCTCTTGTCCTCTGCTTGTACCGAAGCTACAACGTGGGCGCGGACAGCGTCAACGAATGAGGGAGCATCTTCCCGGTTACAAGATGATTGTAATCAAAAAGTGAAAAGCGATTGTCGACATCACGTCCCAGGCGGATGCGTGATGGGGCGATTGCCATGATATTCTGATTGCGGTTCATATATGAAGCTGGAGAGAGCATGCGCGAAAACAAGAACTCGGTTCGTAGTCCTACCGTGCTGGTTTAAAATCAAAAAGGCCGCGCAGCAGCGCGACCTTCTTGATTTTAGCAGGGGTAGGACTCTCCCTCCGGCCTTCGCCATCCAGGCTCAGGCCTGCGGGCGCCTTCGCTCGCTTCCGCGCGCATCCATGCGCGCTCTTCCTCGCTACCGCTCGGCGCTCGCTACGGTTCGAGTCCTACCCCTGCTAAAATCAAAAAAACCGACCCAGTAGGATCGGTTTTTCGATTTTAGCAGGGGTAGGACTCGAACCTACGACCTCCGGGTTATGAGCCCGACGAGCTGCCAACTGCTCTACCCTGCGTCGATGTTGAGAAAAATATACATAAAACGAGAAAGAATGTCAAGGGATGCCAAGGCTTCAAGCACATTGGCATGGTCTGCGGTAGACTCCGTATGCCGTCTATGGTCACAGACCCAGGACTGACTGCATGCGTGACCACAGCTCATCGAGTACAAAAGGCTTCCGCAAGAGGCCGTCGAACAGACCTGTTTGCTCAAGCGGCTTCGGATCCGAGCCGGTGACGATTATCATGCGCGTGTGCCTGCCTCTTGCGCGGTCAAGCTCCCTGATCCTCGTAGCGGTTGTCACGCCATCCATCTGCGGCATCTCATAGTCGACAAGCACCAGGTCGTAGTTCATCGCCGCGCAAGAGGTCAGAGCGGACTCGCCGCCCGCAACCGCATCGATATCCCAACCAAGTCGTTTTAGCATACGGCTCATCAGCTCACGGTTCAGCCGGTCATCCTCAACGACGAGGGCTCTCATGATCATTCCATTCCATCGACACCGTGAATCGCGAGCGCCGCGTCAAGCATACGCGCCACTCTGTCCAGCAATCCTGCGAGCACGGACTTGTCCTCATCGGTATAGTGCTCCAGGAAGAGTCGCACCATCTCCTGACCAGTCACACACGGAATACGCATGAAGGCGCTGGATAGCACCGCCGCTTGTGCCTTAATGTCAATTGTCGCATCACTGGTTCCCGCAAGGGCGAGAGAGAGCGCCGCTATTGCGGATTCCACATTGATTCTCATCTTCTCCATGACCGCGGCGTTCCCATTCAGCCGCTCACTCAATGCCTGCCCTCCCATCACCATGGTTTCGCGCTCTATCATGGCCTCATTGAGTGCTGCCGAGAATTTGCCTATGTCGGTGGGCTTCGGGAAAACAATGGCGAACAGCTCTTCCAGACGTCCCATCGAGGAACGATCCTGGGCTGTCATCGCGAAAAGCGGCATCGATGGAGAATAACGCGTCCCCGCATATGCCCGGATTGCCTTGGCTAATTCAGCACCGCTGTAGCCAGGCATCTGGATGTCCAGAAGGCCGGCATCCACATACTTGGTCTCCAGCACCCGGAATGCTTCCGCGGCGCTCGACGCACAGTGTACACGGTAGCCGCTGTTTTCGATGAGGGTGCGCATGTACTCGAGGTTCACCTCATTGTCATCGACTACCAGCACGGTGTATCGGGCGGCGGACCTGCAGGAGGACTTGCTCGGCGATCCGACCGGCACGATGATGGTGAATTCGCTGCCCGCTCCTGGCTCGCTGCTCAACCGGATCTCGCCGCCAAGTACCCGTACGACATTCCGGGCCAGAGCCAGTCCGATGCCAATGCCTTTGGATACAGTGCCGGTCGACAACTCGGCTCTGGAGAATGGACGGAATATTCTGTCCCGGTCGATGGGTCGTATGCCTGGCCCGGTATCGGTGACGCCAACCTTGAGATGCGGAATGTTGCCCTCTGGATGCTCTATGCTGGCAGAGACTGACACTGAACCTGAGTCGGTGTACTTAACGGCATTGTCAAGAAGCACCGTGATGACACGGTCGAGCCTATCCGGATCACTCTCCAGCACCTGATCCGATTCAACTGAAAGCCAAAACCCGAGCCCCTTCGCCGCAGCCGCTATTCTGTAAGGCTGGCAAGCACGTTTCATAAACGCAGCAAGCGGGAATGCCAGCCGCTGAATCTTGACATTGGAGTTTTCAGATCGCACATAGTCAAGAATGCCGGTCAACATTTCCAGCAAGGTCTGAGCGTTCATCATGATCGACGAGAGCTTCGCAGACACATCAGTCGATGGCATTTCCAGCAGATGCACTGCCGACATTATGCTGTTTATTGGGTTCTTCAGTTCGTGGGTCATGCTGGAAAGGAAGCGCGACTTGGCCTGATTGGCGGTCTCGGCCGCTATTTTGGCGTTGCGCAGAAGATCTTCCATCGTCTTGCGCGCGCTGATGTCCTCCACAATGGCAATGGCATGTGTAATGGCGCCCGCCGGCGACCTTACGGGAGCCATCGCGAGCGTGGCCCAGAATTGCCCGCCAGCAGAGCGCGGCACCAGGACCTCATCCTTGGAGTCAAAGCCATCCTGCACGCGCCTGGCAATGCGTTCGGCCTTGTCCGGCTGCAGAGCGACGAAATCGAATATGCTGGCACCAATGACTTCAGGCGGACCAAAGCCGGTCAGCATGAAGAAGACCGGATTCACATATTCAATCTCGAAAGCGTGGTTGAGCACGAAAACGCAGGCGCTCAGCTGGTCGATGGCCTGATACAGCTTGCGGAGCATCTCTTCCGATTTCCGGCGCAGGGTGATGTCCCTGATGATGCCAACCGTGCCCTTGAAATTCTTCCTGTCATCACCCGTGTATTCACCAACGGATGATATCTCGCCATAGGCTATGACGCTACCGATGATATCGAATGCGATCCCGGCCATGCCCGCCTTGCGGCGCAGGCGGACCTCCAGATCAGAAGTGCGTCTGCTGAAGCCTCTGCGTTCGTTGAACAGCTTGGGGCTGAGTGCAAGCCCCGTTTTGTACCCGATATATTCCGGCAGCACCTTCTCGCGGTCAACCGCCGCGGCGTCATCGTCGTTCAGCAAAAGCGAATAATGCTTGCCGACGAGATCGGCGGGAGAATATCCAAGCATCGACACCGATTCATTGATGAAGGTGATGACACCATCGCAGTCAAGTTCGTAGACGATATCTGGCAGGGCCTGCACAAGTTCTTCATAGCGCTGGCCGATTTCGGCTACGGCTCGCGCGACTCCGACGCCCTTACGCGTCGAGGCGACACAGCCGGACACCCATATAGCCACATCGATGAATGGCTTGGGTTCTGGGCCAAGAGGAAACAGCACGTACCCATGTTCAGCCGCGAGTGTATTCAGGCTGTCATCAGGCTCCGGGCCGACCACGATGGCTACAAGCGGGTCGTGGCCATCACACGCGATATCGGCAACCAGCCGCGCCATGGCCGGATCGGCGACTATAATATCGATCGACGTGCCGCGGGCCGGGAAGACGGCATCCTTCAGGAACCTGGCGCCGGCCAGCACGGACAGGTTTGCCCCGGAGACGCGGGCCCTGAGCTCCCGCGCCAGGCGCTCGGCTATGCCATGATCCCTGACGGCTACACCGACCTGTGGGGTGATTGGTTTTATCATGCCCTCTACCATGGTTCTTTCATCCGTTCTTTTCAAGCATGTGCCCGCGCCTATCGTGCTCCCAAAGATCGCAGCCCTGCGATCAGCCCCGTATCAGCCATTACTTCTTCCAGGTCGGGACGCATGCGCCATGTCCAGTTGAAGCCATCGACACTGCCGGGTACATTGATTCTATCGGCACGAGTGTCTTCGGACATGAAATGTGGCGCCGTATCCAGGACATCCTGCAGAGGCACCACGTACAGCATGGAAGGAGCCTTCGCAAGCGCCTTGAGTACGGTCAACGTAGAACGTGCGTCTAGTCTGTCGGGAATCGGCTGCAAATCGGGGCAATACGCGTGCGCAAACGGCACACGCCCATCTTCATGCTCCCACCAATCCCGCAATGTCGATGTGTCATGAACACTGGGCGTGCATACCGACAGCTCTCCATACGTCTCGAGAGCCTTGAATGGCTGGCCGGGCTCGTCCCAGCGGCGCATCCACCGCGGTACCCGCAGGCCGGGAATGCCAAGCTTCTCGAGCACGCGGGGCACGCAGTCAGGCACGGCACCCAGGTCCTCTGCGCATGGCAGCATCGTCGATGCGGATTTAAGCATCGCCAGCACGGTGCTGCCACGGATCTCCCATCCAAGCTCCGCCTCTGTGCTCGCCCGATCGACCAGATTGCAGAACGCGCTCCGTTCCGCTTCGGACAGGCTGGCCCAGGCCCGGCTCTGCCGGTACAGCCAGGCCGGGGCATAGCGGCCCGGTTCGATAGAAAGGAGCGCGCGATCGGTCCAGCGCGACTTCAGGAAGGCAGTGGCCGCGTCTCCCAGCCCAAGCGCCCCAATATCCGCCTCGCCGCGGATGGCGCGCTTGAACAGGAACAGGTCTTCCGATCCTATCCGGTCCAGGGCCTTGGCTACCGCCAAATCAGCCTCCGCACCAGTGGCGCAGGCCGACCGAAGCTCGGCACCCGGAAGGTGCGGCTCGGATAGCCAGCGGAGTCGCTCTGCCGCGAATCCGGCTGCCCGCAATTCCGTCTCGGAGAGCACGGGGCCGGGGATGAAGCGCCCGAGGCTGCCTGTTTCTTCCCGGTCGCCGAGTGCCCATATCCTGAAGAAGCCCAGCACATGGTCTATCCGGTATGCGGAGTAATAGGAGTCGGCCGCCGCGATGCGCGCCTTCCAGAACGAATATCCGTCCTTGGCCATCGCGTCCCAGTCCCATATCGGAAAGCCCCAATTCTGTCCGGTAGCCGAGTACATGTCGGGCGGTGCGCCAGCCCGCATCGACGCGTCAAAGTACGACCGCCTGGACCAGACGTCCGCTGAATCATCGTTAATGAGAATAGGAATATCACCCAGCAACACGATGCCAAGAGCGGCGATTTCCCGCGCCGCCGCCGAGAATTGCCCGGCTGCGCGCATCTGCACCCAGGCGTGGAACAGCTGTTCATCGGCTGCCGAGCTATCATTCCACAACGATTCGATATCGGCGCCCGCAGGGTCGCGGTTTTCGGGCCAATCCCTCCACGACCGCTCGTCATGACTTGATTTAAGCCGCTTGAAGACCGAATACGCCTTGACCCAGGCATTGCCGTCCATAAAAGCATGCAGCCCTGGATCAGAGGCTATCACTCGACGGCTTGCGTCATATACTGCCCGGAGCGCCGACAACTTGGCTTCCAGACACGCGTCGTACGGAAACCGCTCGCCAGGCACGGCCTTCGCGGCGAAGAGCTCCAGAGCGGCGATCGCTTCGGGAGCATTCGCCGCTTCCGGTAGATCCTTGACTCGTATGTACAATGGATGGAGGGCGAACGCCGACAACGCCGAATATGGCGAGCTCTGGCTACCCGTGTCGTTGACCGGCAATATTTGTACCAGACCGGCTCCAGCCGCGGCGCAGAATCGGGCGAATGGCACCAGATCTGGATACTCGCCAACGCGCCACCCGTCCCTGGTTCTGATGCTGGCCAGAGGAATTGCAATGCCAAAGAGACGTTTGCCCGCAGCCGTATAGCGCATGATCGGCCTCCATTACAATTGTATCACTGATCCTTCTCAAGAACCGGTGGCGTCGACCTTGCCGAACAGGGCCTTGATGGCGGCGCCGATCGATCCTACATGAGTCCATCCATCGCTGATCTCGGCCCCGGCCTCGCGTGTCTCTGGCGGCCCCACGACCCGGGTCAGGCCCATCGCCTTTGCGGCTCTCGCCCGGCCAGCCATACGCCTGACAGGCCTGACCTCGCCAGCCAGTGACACTTCTCCAGCCAGCACGACGCCCGCGGGCACAGACAGGCCGGTACGCGCCGAGTACAAAGCCGCCGCCAGTGCCAGGTCAACGCCGGGCTCGGCCAGGCGGATGCCGCCAGCCACGTTTACATAGATATCCTGATCGGACAGCCGCAACCCTGCGTGCTTCTCCAGCACGGCCGCGACGCGGGCGACCCGGGCCGGCTCGATGCGCTCGGAATAGACGCGGGACAGCGATGCCTTGCCCGGAACTGTCAGCGCCTGGATCTCCACCAGGATTGACCTCGTGCCTTCCCACGTCGCGGCTATCGCGGCTCCCGCCGGCGCACCACCTTCGCGCCTGACCAGAAACACGGTCTCAGGGTCGGACAACTCGACCAGTCCACGTTCCGTCATCGTGAAGAGTCCCACTTCATCGGTCGACCCGAACCGGTTCTTGGCCGAACGCAGAAAGCGTACGTCGGTCTCGCTCTGCTCGAACATCAGCACCACGTCCACGGTATGCTCCGCGGCCTTTGGCCCGGCGATGATACCATCCTTGGTCACATGGGCCACCAGGAAACACGCGCTTCCCCGCTCGCGGGCCCAGTCCGACAATTCGAGCGAGCAATACTTGACCTGGTTGGCGGTGCCAGGTACAGCCCCGGCCTCCGCTGACGATAGTGTCTGCAACGAATCGACGACGAAGAGCGCTGGCTTGACCCGCTCGAGCGCGGCGAGCGCCTCGGCCAGGTCGCCCGTGCACAGCACCTCGAGGCCTTCGCGGCGCAGGCCCAGCCGGTCTGCCCGCAGACGTATCTGGGCGGCGCTTTCTTCGCCGGAAACGTAGAGCACGCGGCCCTTGACTCCAGCCAGCGCGGCTATCTGCAGGAGCAACGTGCTCTTTCCGATGCCGGGCTCGCCTCCGACCAGCACACTGGAGCCGCGCATGATGCCGCCTCCCAGTACGCGATCCACTTCGACGAGGCCCGAACTCGTCCGGGAGCCCTCGGCCGGATCGACAGCATCGAGCGGCACCGAGAACTTGTGCGCCCGCACGGCCCGACCATCAGCGGCGGGAGCCGCGCTCTCGCGCATGGTGTTCCATTCTCCGCACTCGGGACAGCGGCCAAGCCACTTGGCTTCCCGGTGTCCACATGAGACGCACTCGTACCCGACCTTCGCTGGCTTGGCCGTCATGCTCCTCACAGTCCCAGGTCCAGGTCTATCTTGGCTCGCGCGACGGCGAGAACCTCGGCGGTGGATACACGTATCAGCTTGAGGAACAGCTCATACTTGTCGGCCCGCTTGTACAGCGTCGATGAGACCAGCACATCGGCGCCAAGCAGGCTGCCCACCTTGGCTACGCTGCCTTCATCGACGAGCCCTGACAGCTGTAGCTCAAGCTCTGCCAGGACCTTCTGCATATCCTTGCGCTCCACCGGTTTCCAGCGCTTCGCCTCGGCCGCGGCCATTACGAGTCTCTCGCCGAAATACTCGGCAGTCGGCCCGAAGCCGTCGCCCGATGCCGCGATTGGCAGCACGACGCACGGCGTATCGGGGGTAATCTGGTATGTGGAATAGTCGGCAAGGTTGCCGATGGCTTCGCTGAACAGCGTGCTCAGCGTCTGGTCACGGCTTTCATCTTGCACCTTGCGTGCGTCAAAATACTCGTCTGGCGCCGTAACCGGTGCGTCGGACAGGTTTGCCACCTCTTCCTTGACAAATTTGATGATTATCGATTCGAGCTTGTCGGTCTGGAAATTCGATCCGGTATGATGGCTGACCGAGCCTTCCGCTCCGCCAGCCGCTTCGCCGCGCTCACCATACGTCAGGAATATGTACCGCGCGTCGGTAAGCTGCGCCACCTGCCTCAGGACATATTCACCCTCGAGCGGCAGGCCGCCCGTTCCGATGGTATACAACTTGATGGCCTTGGCGCGGGCGTCATTGGCGGCGTTGACATAGGTGTAGTCCCGGCCATAATCCAGATGCGCCTCCGCGTCTGTGACCACGAAGGCGAGGCGCAGGCCATTCTTGTTCCAGGCCATGCGGTTGACCGCGTCATCGAGCGCCGACTCCAGGTCCTCGGGGCCATCGCCGCCGCCATCGGCGGTGACCGGCGCCAGCTTGCGCTGGAATGATTCGAGGTCCCCGGTCAGTGGCACGACTCGGGTGATGTATTCATCACCATGATCCTTGTACAGCACCAACCCGAAGCGGATCAGCGGCCGCGGTTTGAGCTCGGCAAGATTCGCGTGGATGATCTCGATGGTCGACTTGAGCCGTTCTATTTCCTCGCCCATGGAACCCGTCGTATCCATAACGAACAGCACATCGAGCGGCACCGGCGAAGGCACCATGCGCGCGCTATCCAGACGCACCTCGACAAGCCTTTGCCCATCGCGCTGTACACTCGCTCGGGCTGACAGGGCGCCAGCTTCGGCGCGCACCTCGTATGACGATGCCTTGGTTCCGATCGCGGCCGGATAGAAGCGGAATCCGCCATCGGCATAGGTAAGACCGGCAGCCAGACTCTTGCCTTCAGAGCTCACCGTTACTCTGGCGTTGGCAACCGGCTTGTCGGCTGCATCGAGCACCCTGATGGTGATGCGTTCACTGACATCGTATGTGTAATGAGGAACAGAGTCGTATTCCTTGAGGAAATTGACAAAGTAGTTGAATTGCTGGTTGTCATCGGAATACCCAGCCTTGAGGCCCGAGGCCGACGGCACAGCAGAAGCCCCTCCGAGGCTCATGGATCCAGGAGCGCCCTTTGCCTCGCTGCGTGAAGGAGCAAGGGATTCCTTTGAAAAATCCAGGGGAGCACCCGGAGTCGATGTTGCGACATCGTCCGACCTTGAACCAGTGACGGCCTCTCCCTCGGGCTTTGGCGTTGCAGGTTCCAGTATTGGTGATTCGGACGGCTTGGCTACCGAAGCTACCGAACCCGTGGTTCCCAGCCCCGCGCATGAAACAAGCACGATAGCACAGAGTATCGATATCGATAGAGTTGCATGCCGCATCATGGCCTCCTTCTACCTTCCTGTAATGATCTTCCTGTAATTCTTCGCAATCCTATAACACAAGAACGCGTCGGATGGTCTCGGATTTCACGCCAAAGAGGCGCCTGAAATCCTCTTCGGTCGCGTAGGAAGTGCCAGCCCTGGCGTTGAATATCGAGGCAAAGGCCTGTAGATCCTCTGGTTTGCCCGAGAATACGGCTGACGCGAAAGCCGAGCGGAAGAGCCCTGCCTCCGCAAGCTCGGCGGTGCTCATCGCTCCATAGCTTGCCTTGGCCTTGCCATCGATTATCGCCGTTTCGCCATCGTAACCAATCGTAAAAATAAAATCTTCCCTGGACAGCATGGAATCGCTCCTTGAAAAAAAAGGCCGGAACCGGCGCCTTGGCGCACGATACCAGCCTTGATGATACACGCCGCCACGAGGCGGCGCAACAGGTTATGCCTTGCTGAAGCTATCCTTGCCGGCGCCGCACATTGGGCATACCCAATCCGCGGGCAACGCCGCGAAAGCGGTCCCGGCGGGAATCTTGCCATCGGGATCGCCGACCGCGGGATCGTAGATATAGCCGCAAACGTCACATACGTACTTGTCCATGGTGTCTCTCCTATCTTACGCTTCGGCCTTCCACAGGCCGTGCAAATTGCAGAATTCGCGGGCGATGACATGCTTCGCCTCAACGTGGAACGTGGCCTCGGGCTTGTCCCCGGGCTTCAGATTGGCGCGATAGACCTTGCCATCGGCGACAAGCTCTATCCACTCGATATAGTGCTTCTCTTCCATCGGATGCGCTACCGCTCCGACCGTCACACGGAAGCCACCGGCCACGCGCTCGATGACGGGAACATGCTTCTCCTTGGCGCCATCGCTGGTATTCTCCTTGAGAAGCTTCATGGGCACGCCGCAACATACCAGCTCCCCATCGCCTGCATGCAGGACTTCCACTATATTGCCGCACTTCTCGCACTTGTACACTTGCATGATCTCTGCCATTTTCGTGTTCCTTTCTTACCAGTTCTCGCCGAGCCGTTCGAAATACGACTGCGGATGGGCGCAAGCAGGGCAGGCCTTGGGAGCCTCTACAGCTTCGATGATGTAGCCGCAGTTCAGGCAGCGCCACACGACAGGCTTGCTGTGCTTGAACACGACACCCTTGTCGATATTGGCCTTGAGCGCCTCATAACGCTTGGCGTGTTGCTTCTCAGCCACCGCGATCGCCTCGAACACGGTCGCAATAGCATCGAGCCCCTCGGCCTTGGCCGTCTTGGCAAAACCAGGGTACATCTCTTTCCATTCGTAGTTCTCGCCACCCGCGGCTTCCAGCAAATTTTCCGACGTGGTACCAACCGGGCCGGCCGGGAACGTGCCAGTAACGGTGATGGTGCCACCTTCCATGAACTTGAAGAGCCGCTTGGCGTGCTCTTTCTCCTGGCTGGCTGTCTCTTCAAATATGGCGGCGATTTGCATGAAGCCTTCATCCCGGGCCTTGCTCGCAAAATAGGTATAACGATTTCTTGCCTGCGACTCGCCCGCGAACGCCGCCATCAGGTTCTTCTCGGTCTGAGTCCCCTTAACACTTTTCATGCCTGCCCCTCCATCTTCACGATGCGGCGCCATACGGCACCGGAACCACAATGGCACTCCCTTGCCAGTATAGCGGAAATTTCATGCGCGCGCAATCTCGCAAGCGCCGAGGCTCGAGTGCGCGTCACGCCGTGTGGAGGCACACGATGAAAACGAACGAAATGTCATACGAACGTGCGACCACGCCGTACACCGATGAATTGGATATCAGGGAACGCATTTTGCGATCGGGTACGCCATCAGTAGCCGACTTCGAGCTGCTGGCGGCAATACTGGGCACTGGTTCGCGAGGAAAGGAGGTTCGCATCCTGGCTGCGGAAATTCTGGCCGGCTGCGATTTCACTGCGGGAGTGCCCTCGATTGCGGTGCTCGCGGCCATACCGGGGCTGGGCAAGGCGCGCGCATGCCGCGTAGCAGCCGCTTTGGAGCTGGGCAAACGGTTCTTCGGGGTTCGCGAGCGACGCATCGGCTGCCCTGAGGATGCCTGGCAGCTGGTGCGCCACTTTGACGACAGAAAGCAGGAACGCTTTCTCTGTTGCACCCTGAATGGCGCCCACGATGTGATAGCCGTCCGCGTCATTACCGTCGGCTTGGTGAACCGCACCATAGTGCATCCGAGGGAGATATTCTCCGAAGCGGTAGCGGACCGGGCATGCGCCATCGTAGTAGCGCACAATCACCCGAGCGGCCGCCTCGACCCGTCGCCGGAGGATCAGGAAATCACGGAACGGCTCAAGAGCGCTGGCGAGTTGCTTGGCATCCCGCTCCTCGATCACCTGATATTCTCGCATGAGGCATTTACCAGCATGGTCGAGCAAGGGCTCCTGGAGGCACCCCGGCCGTAATGTCAAGCTACCGACGAGAGGCGATCAATCGACGACCTTGGGCACAGATGATTCTGCTCTCGCCTTGGGTTGGCCAAAGATGCCTTTGAGCATTTCGCCGATGACATTCTTCCTGGCGGTTATGCGAGCTCCGGTAAAAGCCGTGACATCCCGTTCGGTGCCGGCGCACAGCATCACATCGTCCGCGGCGAGCCTGTACTTGGGGTCAAAATACTCGTACTCGTCGCCCGTCTGCTTTCGTATAGCCACGACATTGATGCCTTTTGATTGCCGAAAATTGGCTTCTACCAGCGTCATGCCCACATACCGCTCCGGGACACCGACTTCCGCCAGCACAAGACTCGGGCTTATGGCCATGAAAGAGAACAGCGAACTCGAAACGAGCATCGGGACGATCTTCGTGGCCGCCTCCAGGGCGGGATACACGATCCTGGTCGCGCCGACCATCTCGAGGATTTCGCCACGCTCCTGGGTATCGGCCCGCACGATGATCTGTCTGGCGCCAAGCTTCTTGAGCGCATTGGTCACGACCACCGCGACTTCTATGTTGTCCCCGACATCGACAATGGCGACATCAATGGCCTCCGGTATGATCCTCGAAAGTGCCTGTTTGCTCAGCGCGTCGGTGATATATGATTTCGCGGCCATATCCTTGTACTTCTCGATGATTTCCTTGTTCTTGTCGATTATGATGATCTGATCGGTCGCTTCCGAAAGCTTCTCAAGAACGCGGACACCAAAGCTACCCAGACCTACAATCGCATATTGGCGCACCATGACCGATCCTCCTATCCCAAGAGCAGGTTCTCTCGCGGGAATTCCGCGAACCGTTCAACACTATGCGATGAGCGCGATATGGACATGGCAAACAATCCAATCCTGCCTATGAACATGGTCGCTATGATGATGACCTTGGATGCGGGAACAAGTCCGGCAGTAACGCCCCGCGACAGGCCGACCGTTCCAAAGGCCGATACGACTTCAAACACCAGATCACCGAATGCCGCGTGAGAACCTTCGAATGTCAGGATCAGAATCAGGGCTGCACCGATGATCATGAGTGACCTTGTAAGCACGGTAAGCGTTTTTGAAACCAGAGGTGCGCCCAGAGCACCGCCCTTGTAGGTAATCGAACCGTCATCTTCATTGCTTCTGAATGCTGCCATGAATGTCATAAAGATGGTTGTAGTCTTGACGCCGCCCGCCGTCGAACCGGGAGAGCCGCCCGTGAACATCAAGAATATGGTAAAGGCAATAGCGGGAAGACTCAATGTCGCTTGCGAAATCGTATCGAACCCGGCCGTTCTCGGGGTTACAGACTGGAACAGCGCGGCAAGGAATTTGCCAGGTATGCTCAGGTTTGCATAGGCGCCATCGTATTCATAGAGATAGAACACAGCCATGCCAACAAGTATCAACGTTCCGGTCATGATCAAGACAATTCTGGAATGGTAGCTCAGGTGTCGCTTGGTTCTCATGAACACCTCGCCCATATCCTGCATTACCACGAATCCGATCCCACCAAGCACAATCAACCCGATCATGGTCAGGTTGATTGTCCAGTCGCCGACAAATGTCTCCAGACTGTCGCTGAATGTCGAAAATCCTGCGTTGCAGAAAGCAGAAACGGTATGAAACGCTGCCGAGAATCCGTAGCTCTCTACTCCAAGCATCTTGAATCGATATCGCAACAGCACGTAGCCAAGTCCTTCTATGCCGATGGTCGTCAGCACGATGTTGCGTATAAGATTGCGGGGATTGGAATCCACTTCGTCTATGAACATATCCTTGATGATGCCGCGATTGACCAGCGAGACCTTCCTTCTGGGCATCGCTATATACAGCGTCGCGAAGGTGACAAGCCCAAGACCGCCGAATTGGATCAACAGCATTATTACGGTCTGCCCGAAACGGCTGAATTGCGCCGTGTCGACGACAATGAGGCCGGTGACACACACAGCGCTTGTCGCCGTGAAAACTGAATCGAGAACCGACAGACGGACAGCGCCATTCCAGGACCATGGCAGCAGGAGCAGCACCGACCCGACGATGATAATCGAGACGAAGTACGACACGATGCTGAGCTTGTCGCGCGCTATTCTGAACCGCATTTCGCCGATGATACCACGCGGTACAGGCGAACAACAAGCCAACCCAGGTTCTGCCGGAACGACCTCATGATTCCGGGCTGGTTTTTGATTCGCTCCTCCATTACACTACATGACTATGAAGGAAAATTCGCCGATTTCATCGAAACCGACACGACATGACTCCGATGATCTGGCGTACACGAGGCAATTGAACGAGCTGGTAGAGGCCGCGCTTGATGCGGACGATCTTCAGTCGATGGTGCGGGCTGTCGCCGATCGCATTGCCGACATGATCGAGGCCGATGCATGTTCCATAGCTTTCTGGGATCAGGAACGTCATGTGGCGGTTCCCGCAGACTCATACACCGCCTACAGCGCGACCCATACGTCAATTCGGCCCCAGGCCGGCGAGCTTACCCTCACTGAGTCCATCGCCACCATCGGCCACACGCTGATCATAGAAGATGCCCAGCATTCGGAATATGTGAGCCCGCGGATAGCCGCCAGTTTCGGCACCATTTCTGTACTGGGTCTGCCCATGACATCGAACGGCAGGGTTCTGGGCGCCATCATCCTCAGTTTCAAGCACACGCACCATTTCTCGAAGCTTGAGGTTGCCCGAAGCGAGCGAGTTGCGCGCTACGCCTCATTCGCCCTGACCAAGATGATACTGCTCGACGAGGAACATCGGCGTACAGACGAACTCTCGGCGATAACGCATATCGGCATGGTTATCAGTTCCGGACGCGACCTGGAAACTGTGATGCGGACGATATTCGAGCAGTGTAGAAGCATCATCAACCTGGATACGTTCTACCTGGCCCTGTACGACGAGGCGAGCGACGACCTGAGCTTTCCTGTCTTTTTCGACAACGGCGTCATGATATCCTTTCCTTCGCACAACTTGAAGCAGAATCCAGGCATCAGCGGTCATATCATCCAGACCCGCACCTCACTGAGCATACGCGACGCGCTGGAGCCTGAGGTTCAGAAGAAATACGATGCCGTACGTTCCGGTGGCATCCCATCGCGTTCATATATCGGAGTGCCATTGCTGTATGGCGATCGGGTGCTGGGCGTCCTCTCCGTCCAAAGCAAGGAACCGAGCGCCTATACTTCGCATCATGTGCAATTGGTCGAGATGATCGCGGCGCAATCGGCTATTGCGATAGAGAATGCGCGGCTCTATGGCGAACTGGAGCAGCTCTCGATCACCGATGGCCTGACGGGCGCCTACAATTTCAGGCACATGATGGAGCTTGGCACGATGGAGTTTGCCAAATCTGTCAGGCTGAATCACCACCTCTCACTGCTCTTCTTCGACATTGACCATTTCCGTGACTTCAACAATCGGTACGGTCATTCCACGGGCAACATGGTGCTCGTGGCGGTGGCCGACCGAGTGCGGACCTGCATCCGAGGCATCGATTTGTTCACGCGCTACGGCGGCGAGGAATTCGTCATCATTTTACCGGAGACGCCGCCCGATGAGGCCGCGACGATAGCGTCGCGTGTCAGGAAGGCAGTTGAATCACTGCAGGTTTTCGCGCCCGACCACGCCGAGGCTCTGTCGGTCACCATCAGCGTCGGCGTCGCCTCGATGCGGACTGGCATCGATGGCTTCCAGCAACTGCTTGACGCCGCCAATGGAGCGGAACGCCTGGCCAAGGACAATGGCCGCAACAGGATAGAGATATGGCAATTGGACTAATAGGCGCCGCCTATCGGCAATCGGACGACTCAACTCCGCGATAACAACTCTTCCAGATAGCGTATCGCCTGAAGCTGCTGGTCAAATCCGTTCTCCAGTTCAAGCGAGGCCCAGTTGCCGGGCATGTTGTCGCGGTAGCGTACAAGATAATCGAGATCTGCAAGACAGGCGTACTCGTGATGATCCCACATACCAGCCCAATGGTTGGGTACGCCAACGCGTACGGCAGAAATATGGCAACAACCTATGACAAACAGCTTCAGCTGGCGGCTGACGGTGGAGACATACGCTTCCTCGCCAAAGAGGCGAGCGTTCTCAAGATGCGAGAAATCGGGGCACAGTCCTCCGGGAACCGGCCCGCCATCACCAAACAACTCGGCATCCTCCGCCGGAATATCAACGTTCTCTATGTAAAGGCGATCCGCAAACCGTACCGGGAGCGGGCCAAACGCATGCGAGCTGGCTCGCGGGTGTATGTTGAACGCCTGGGTGCCAAAACGGCCCGCTAGATACTCGATTTCCTCAAGACCGCAATCAGAGCGCAGGTGCACATGCGGAATGCCAAGACCAGGTATCGTCTCAAGCTCGTCGTAGAGGGACCGCCGTTCCGTTACGGTAAGGCAGGTAGGGAAAAGCGCGATGTGTCGGATGGTTGATAGGCGTAACGCGGCGATGAACGCGGGTATGCGCTCCTTCTTGGTGCTGGTGAGCCCTGGCATTATGATCATGTTGCGATGATGCTATGCGGCTCATCCCGTGGTCAAGGCAATCTAGCTGAAGACAACGCCGGCAAACGCCATGCACAGCGGAATGACTGCCAGACTCAGCACGGTTGACAGCGACGTGGCTATGCCGGCGTACTCCGCATCCGCTCCGTGCGCCCCGACCAGAATGGGTGTCTGGGTCATGACCGGCATCATCGATTGCACAAGGAACACCTGCTTCATGAGGAGCGGCAAGTTGGTCCAGCGTATCATGAGGATAAGTATGAGCGGAGCGACGATGAATCTCCCGAGGATGACCAGTATCAGGTCGCGCTCCAATCTGAATCCGCGCCAGTCGACCCGGGATATCACGATGCCGATGAATAGCATCGAAAGCGGTGTCGTCATCGCCCCTATCGTCTTGAAGAAGTCAAGCGCGACACGCGGCAACCGCACCTGAAGCATGATGAGCGTCACCGCCGCAAGCAAGCCCAGAAAAGGCGGCGACAGGATTCGCCTCAAGCCCTCGATTGAAACGAGAGCAGGAGCCCGCTCGCCCGCGATTATCGCACCGTCACGCGCAATGCCATAGACGCCGATCGTCCAGAACAAGATGGTATTGGCGATGTAATACAGAAGGACGAATGAAAGGCTGGAATCGCCGAACAGGATGAGGTTGACTGGCAAGCCGATGAAGATGGTATTGGACAGCGAGAACATCGAGGCGAATGTTCCTCGTCGATCCTTGCGCACGTTGAACATGATGGCTATCGCCATGGCCAGCAGGAAGGCCGTTCCCATGGCCAGGAACGGTATGGGCAGTCCCGGAAGCATCGACAGCAACTTGGCGCGGTCGTATCCGCCCACCAGGTTTGAAATCATGTAGGCCGGCAGCGATATCGTTATTACAATCCTGGATATCATCGATCCGGCGTTGGCATCAAACCAGCCGCGTTTCGACAGTACGAGGCCTATACCGATCATGATGATGACTGAGAAGACACTCCCGAAGGCATGCAACATGTGCACATTTTAGCGGGATGACCACACAAGGTATAGTCCGGAGTCTTGATATGAATGTTGGAGACTCCCAAGCTAATCATTCGGCACGTTGCTCGATCCGATCAGTTGCGAGCATGGTGGGGAATGCCGCAACAAGGCTGATTTCAGAATATGCAAGTACTCCAGGAATACCGGGCCGCAGATCAGTACCATCACAATTGGCAGGTTCCACTTCCGGGCGGTATGATTGGAATTATTATGTACCATCCGCGGACCCATGAATTCGACGATACAATGAAAGCTATGTTCGACCGCATCGATGCCGAGCTCGAAGACCAGTATGGGGGAACCTGGAAATTGAGGCGTAACAGGCCAGAGCAAGGCAAGACGGCCAATCCGGAGTCGAACGGCCTCTTCAACATCGGCACCTTCTTCACACCCGGTTACGGCAGCACATTGGGCAGGGGCTACCTGGTCGAGGTGATCCTCGCTACGGACGAAGGAGTACCTGCCCATGTCCGGGACGAGATCGAAACACGTGTACGCGACCTGCTGCTCGACTATCTGCCGGAATACTTTCCCAACCGCAAGCTGACCGTCGAGCACGATGGCTCCATGTATAAGATCCATGGAGACCTGGGGTTGGGGAACCTGTAGAGCACAAGATATTTCCATCTATTCCAGGATTCAGCTGGCAAAATGGCGCGCTCCATTCTCATCAACTGCTCCTGGGCGCGCTCGACTCGATGCCGCTGGTGCCAGGCACCAGCACGCTTTCCTTGCGATTCATCCTGCGGTTTTGCGCATCCTATTCAGGACTACCATGGCCCACGTACCAGGCCAGACACCCTCGATCATTGTCATGGCCAGCGCGAGGCATCCCTGGACCGCTCCGATCACGAAGAAGATAACATGAAGTCCGACAACCGTTCCGAGCATGACGCATTGAACGACTATCCAGATCATCAGCGCGCTGCCCATGGCTCCGCTGGAATCCCCCGCCCAGCGGCGCTTGAGGAACAGCGGCGCCGTCGCGGCAATATTGCCGAGGCCTATGAGCCCAAACAGGATGATGCCGGGAACCAGGAATGATTGGAACGGAAATTGGGGGATGGAACTCACTGACATGCCCATTGGAGCCTCGGGATTGAGAATGGCGGCCATCCCACCGGCTACGGCGCCGAATCCGACCACCAAGTGCAGGATAACATTAGGGGACCTCTAAAAACTCGGAAAGAAAAATGTTATAATAGCTGCCATGAAGCAGCGTGGATTCTTTGATGAAAATGATCGATTGAAGGAACTAAGCCAACTGGGTGATCCCTTGGAAAAGCTCAATATGGTTATTGATTGGGAATCATTCCGGCATAGCCTTAACAAGATATTCAAAAAAGAAGCAAAGGGACCTGGCGGAAGACCTCCCTATGATTATGTCCTTATGTTCAAAGTTCTGATCCTTCAGCGCCTATACGGTATCAGTGATGCCCAGGCAGAATATCAGATTAAGGATCGACTAAGTTTCATGCGGTTCCTTGGGCTTAGTCTTTGCGATGCAATCCCCGATGAAAAGACAATATGGCTTTTCCGTGAGAAGCTGGTACAAGCGAAGGCAATTGATACTCTGTTCTACCGATTCACCAGGAAACTGGAAGACAAAGGTCTTATTACACGTGAAGGAAGCATAGTTGATGCTTCCTTTGTTGATGTACCAAGGCAGCGTAACAGCAAAGATGAAAATGACACAATCAAAAATGACGAAGTTCCTGAAGAATGGAAAACTGAAGGAAAAGAAAACATGGTTGAACAGAAAGACATAAATGCCCGCTGGACCAAGAAAAACGATGAAACACACTTCGGATACAAGAACCATGTGAAGGCTGATAAGGACAGCAAGTTAATCGTGAAATATGAAGTCACCTCTGCGGAAGTACATGATAGTCAGATGCTTGAGAAACTTGTAGAAAAGAGAAAAGATAAGGCATTATTCGCGGATAGCGCTTATAAAGGAGAAGAGATTGAATCCTGCCTTGGATCCAGAATCGAAAATCAGATTTGTGAAAAGGGCTACAGGAACAAGCCTTTGACAGATGAGCAAAAAGTACTGAACAAGAAAAAATCTTCGGTGAGGGTTCGAGTAGAACACATTTTTGGCTTCATGACTAATTCCATGAAGGGCATGTCAATTCGATGCATAGGAATCGAACGAGCAAAGTTCGCCATTGGCATGATGAACCTTGTATACAATATGAGCAGATATGGATATCTGGTTGCAGCCCATACATAGGGGTAGTCTGCCCCCTTTCCCCGACAAGGGGAAAGAGGACAAGCATTGGAGGAGCTAAAAGCTCCTTCTGCCTGGGTTTTTCGTCAAATCAACTAATAGCTGAAAAATATGTTATTAATAGATCAGGAGCACTTAGAAACACCGGTTTTTAGAGGTGCCCA
>Ga0307377_10000090_pt1 | contig 130139 bp, 126 predicted proteins | sample TR3MG_FD_202535 | JGI IMG/M metagenome (GOLD analysis project Ga0307377, IMG submission 202535) | Soil microbial communities from Risofladan, Vaasa, Finland - TR-3 | ecosystem: Environmental > Terrestrial > Soil > Coastal area > Acid sulfate soil | place: Finland: Risofladan, Vaasa...
CCATCCCACCGTCGCCCGAGTTGTCAACAACCTGGGGCGGGTGCTGCAGGACCTGGGGGAGTTAGGGGGGGCGCGGGCGGCGCACGAGCGGGCGCTGGCGATCGGCGAGCGGGCCTTCGGCCCCGACCATCCCAACGTGGCCACCGGCGTCAACAACCTGGGGAGTGTGCTGCAGGACCTGGGGGATCTGGCGGGGGCGCGGGCGGCGTTCGAGCGGGCGCTGGCGATTTTCGAGCACGTCCTGGGGCCAGACCATCCGAATGTGGCAACGTTAGTCAACAACCTGGGGCGGGTGCTGCAGGACCTGGGGGAGCTGGCGGGGGCGCGGGCGGCGTTCGAGCGGGCGCTGCGCATCTTCGAAAAGTTCCTGCCACCAGAGCACCCCTCCATCAGAACCGTGCGCCGCAACCTAGAAACGACGCGCCCGACTATAGCCCATTAGAAGACGCCTGAGAAGGGGAAGATGCTCCCTGCCGAGGGACCTTGGAAAAGCCGTAGTGGGGACGCTGTAAGTATTGACTTCTGCGCAAGGTTGCACTAAACTAAAAGCACGCTGCAACAAAAAAGCCTCGCGGCTCTAACCACTGACCGAACTAACAGCGCCCGGAGGAGAGAAGAGTGGGGCTCATCCGCATCAGCCGTCGAATTCGTCCGGCGGCGGCGGTTGGAAGTTGCGGAGCAGGGACGGGCTGTAGTCCGGCGGCGGCGGTTCGAGGATGCGGGGCAGGGGCAGGCCGTAGGCGGCGGTCCAGCGCGCCAGGTCGGTACACGAGATTTTCCAACGGCGGCTACCCTGGCCGCCGGAGCGGGGGACCCGTGGCAATCGCATGTGGCCCAGAACGTGCCCAACGGTGCGGTGGTTGATGGTGGCGGGGTCGCCCTCGTCCTTCTGTGTAATCGTCTTGGCGAAGGTGACGACTTCATCAGTGGTGACGACGAAAGTGTAGGGGGCATCCCCGGTACGGCGAATGGCATCCTCAATGGCGCGGGTGGTCCAGACGCAGAGGGCACGGAGGACGAGGACGGTCAGGTCGCCGGCCTCCAGGCCGGACCTTTCGGTCTGATAGCGCACGGACAGCCCCTCCAGGCGTTCCCACAGCCCGTTTTCGGTGGTGTCGAGGGTGTATCCATCCTCGCGCAGCCGTCGCGTAATGCGCCTCAAGAGGTTCTGAGGGTCGTGATGTTCCAGCCAGAGGGCGACGGCCAGGATGGCGCGCCAGGGCTCGAGCGCGCGCCCGGCCAGGCGCGCTTGGTCATTGACGGCCCGCTCGTACTCGTGCAGGGTGGGCAGGTGGGCCAGGGCGAGCGCCCACAGGTCGTCCACCAACTGGCGGTGGTCGTGGGGCCAGGCCTGGTAGTCGAGGGGGTCGGCGTCGGTGCGGTGGCGGTCGGCGGTGCGGATGAGGGGGATGACGATGGAGCGGCTGGCGAGGACGTTATCGGGGAGGTGGATGGCGGAGAAGAGGCGGGGGCAGAAGGCGTTGAGGTGGCGGGTGTGCCAGAGTTTGTCGGGGCCGAATTCTTTCATGGTGACGGTAGAGCCACGGCGGTTGCCGGCGAGGAGGAGGGCGCGCTTGTCGGGGTCGGCCTGGCGGGGGTCGGAGAGGTTCTCGGCGTCGTCGAAGGCGAGAGTGGCGCCGTACTCGGCCAGGTCGCGCAGGCTGGCGAAAGTGCCACCGGCGAGGATGACGTGGCCCAGGTAGGCCATCTCGGCGACGGTGTGGAGGAGGACGGTCTTGCCGGAGCCGCGCTCGCCGCTGGGCCAGAGGTAGCCGACGACGTTGAAGGCGTCGAGGAGCCAGGTGGTCAGGATAAAGCAGGCGACGAGCTCGGCCATGGTGGACTGGTCGGCGAGGGAGTGGTCAAAGTCCACGAAGCGGGTGACGACGCCGGCGACGCGGTTGAGGACGTCGAGGGGGTCGGGGCGGGCGCCGGCGCGGTAGGCCTTGACGCCGTGGGTTGACCAGGCGCGGGAAGGGGGTGGCATTTCAGGCAGGATGACGTCGAGGCCGAGGGCATCGAGGGGGTGGTCGCCGCCGGGGCCGAAGAGGGCGCCGTCGTCGCGGAGGACGTGGAGGCGCAGGCCGGTTTCGACGAGGGGAGGGTCGTGTTGGACGAGGTGGCCGTGCTTGTCGTGGCTCTCGGAGCGGGTGGTGCGGGTGTAGAGCCAGGTGGCGGCGTAGGCGTGGCCGTCAATGAGGGCGAGGGGGCGGCGCATGACGGGGGGAGGGGCGTCGAGGAGTTCGACGGTGGTGTCGGGGTGGGGGATGTGTTGTGTGTTCATGGTGTGACCTCACTGGTGGAATGCGGATTGCGGATTGCGGATTGCGGATTGCGGAATGCGGAATGATGATGGGAGCCTCAGTTGTTGATTTGCCGACTTTGTCGCATTATGTAAACTCATGGGGTTATTTTAGCACAAAGGTTCGATTGTGTCAAGAGTGGTGTGGAATTGTGGAATTTGGACCACGAAAGGCACGAAAGCTCGCGAAAAACACGAAAGTGGATGGGAGCGGGTAGCATACTCATGATGTCTTCTCCTGGTTCGGCTCAAAGCATTCGGGGCAGCAGTGGCGGCACCCATGGTCACAGGTATGTCTCGTGTCAACAAGGTGCCAGCACTGGGGGCAAAGCGTGTGCTGGGGCTGGGGGGCATGTTTGCCGTCCACGCGACGTGGCCGGGCGTGGCACCACTTGCCATCGGAGAGTGGATGGCCATACCATTCGCGCCCGTCCCCGGTATAGAGTTTGGTCGGGACGTTGTGGATGGGGCAGATGGTGGGAGCCGCCGACCCTGCTGTACTGTTTGTCGTAGGCTCTGCTGTAGTCTCTGTTATGGGTGTTGACCTTTGGTCAATACCGGTGTCGCCTTCTGGGGGAGACCGTTGAGGCTCTTCGAGCAATAGCGGTGTTTCGCCTGGAGCATCGCCAGCGTCGCGAATGCGGCGCCAGAGATCTCGAAAGACAAGCCAGTCTATTCTCAGGTGGGTGGTGCGCTTGCCGTTGAAGAGGGAGTTCTTGCGGACAACCAGGCCTCGATTGGCGAGTACCCTGATCGCGCGGTCGGCCTGTTTGGGTGTGAGGCGGATCTCGTCCCACCATTCGCTGCGGCTTTTCGCGGCCCACATGTGCCCGTCCCGACGTACACGGAGCCTGGATTTTCCTTTCTTGTCGGGCAGGAGGCACCAGTAGACCAACTGGCTGAGCATCAGGCCGGCGATGAGGTCATCGGCCATGTCTACGTAGATGGGCTTGAAGTCTACAGCGCCTCGACAGGTCTTTTCCCAGGCCAGGAATTCGCGGAGTTCGTCATCCATTGTTGTCTCTGGTTAAACACGATGATGTAAAGTGAAAGGGCCGATGGTGACCATCGGCCCTACTCTAGCACAAGAAGTGTAGCGTTGTGGTAACATCACACGCTACAGTTGCGTTACACTTGGTACCCCTTGTCTCGCATTTTGTTTCTGCGTCTGTTGATTGTGAGGCGATGATAGGGTTCGCCAGTATCGGGGTTTGGCGGCAACCGCCTTGCTACGAGCTCGTCGGTTGCTGTTAGTCCCTGATCTTCGATACAGTACACGACCTCGATGATTTTGCGATCAAGAGGGTCTAATGTGTTATCAGCCACGGAAGCCAGGACGCCGGCGGCGCTTTTGACAGGCAGTAACCGCGTCTGTAACTGATGACGGGCCAATTCCTCAAAGTGCGTTCTGACACAGTGGATAAAACGACGGAAACGGGTCCAGCTCCTCGCCGGGGTTTCCTGGTAGAAGGGGGCGTCGTGGGGGGTGAACTGGATGATAGTGCCGCTACCCAGTGACAGCAGGCGCACGATGCCGATGGTGGCCTGGGGGGCGGTGTAGGCCAGGCGGACGGCGTCGGCGTCCAGGACCGCCAGCATTTCCAGGTGGTCGCCGGTCTTGGGTTGGCCAAGGAGGAAGCAGGCGTCGTAGTCGCACAGGGCGCGCAGGTGGCGATAGACGTCCTGGGGTCCAAATGGCAGGGGGGCGGAGGTCTGTTCCAGTTCGGCGCGGGTGACCTGTATCACGTCAGGCCATCCGGTGCCTCTTGCTCCTCTTGCTTTGGGCAAGTCTCGAAAGGGGCAGTCGGTCTTGTTCAACAAGTCGTGGAAATAGCCCACGACCGGCCTGTGAGCGCACTCGGCGGTGACGTTGATGTAGTCTGCGGCAAGGGGTACGATCTCGAACCGGATGGCCCAGAACTCGGGATATTCGGGGGAGGCTGGCTCGCCTTCGAGCGTGTAGGAGCAGCGCACGTACAGGGTGACCGCCTGCTGGCCGATGGGGTTGGCGGGCAGGCGGATGGGCTGGAGGGAGAAGTAGCCCTGACGACCCGTGGGAGAGTCGAATGGAAACCTGCGCAGGTGGACAGACTGCGTGAGGTCGCGCAGCGTCTGGGCGAAGGAGTCGGCGCTAGTACGTAGACCATAGAATTTTTCTTGCATGGCGAAGTTTCTCCACTGTTGAGGGTGGGACGCGAACAATTCATTCGGCGGCAGTATGTGGCGGTTTGGTTAACCTTCATAGGCAGAGCGCTCGCTGCAATTCGCGCCTGGAAGGATTGTAGCACATGGTTGAATATGACGCAAGTTGTGCGGATTCTGGCGTTTAACACGCCATGTGGTTGTTGCTCAGTTCCGTGAGCTGGCGTAGGGGGGAGCGTGGGAGCAGGGGGGTGTTTGTGCCTGAGAGACGATCAGGATATAATGTAGGCAGGCATTGAGGTGAATTCGATGGCTTGTCGCCGTCGTTGACCTACGGCAAGGAGGTGCCCACGAATGAACGTTCCGCTGCAGTTGACGATGGCTATTACCCCGACCCACCGCAACCAATACCTGTTCTCGGACCATTATCTGGACAACCTGCTGCGCCAGGACCCGCGCTGGGAGGGGGCCCTGGCGGAGGCGGGAGCGTTCCTGGGCTGGCTGCAGGGGTTGTACACGCGGGAGCGAGGCCAACTGACAAAGTATAACGAGGATCAACTGGAGGAGCACTGGTTCAAGCCGATCCTGAGGCAACTGGGCCACGTCTTCGAGGGGCAGGCGGGAGTGCCGGGACTCGACGTGGGGGTGAAGCGGCCCGATTACGTCTTTTTCCCGGACGAGGAGACGCGGCAGGCGGCGGCGGGGGCGCAGAACACGCAGGAGTACGCTGCCGAGGCGCTGGCGGTGGGGGAGGTGAAGCGGTGGGAGGCGCCGCTGAGCCGGAAGCAGGAGGGGGGTGGGGCCAGTTTCGAGGCGCAGAACCCCAGTTGGCAGGTTGATTACTACGTGCGGATCACAGGCGTGAAGTGGGGACTGCTCAGCAATGGGCGGCGATGGCGGCTGGTGCACAGGGACACGAGCGAACGGCTGTCCATCTACTACGAGGTGGACCTGGTGGACCTGCTGAGCCGGGGAGAGGCGGGGGCGATGCGCTACTTCCTGCTATTCTTCCGGCAGGGGGCTTTCCGGCCAGACGGGCAGGGGCGGGTGTTCCTGGAGGACGCGCTAGCGGCGAGCCAGGCCTACGCGGTAGCGCTGGAGGAGGATGTGGAGGGGAACGTGTACCAGGCGCTGGAGCGGCTGATGCAAGGCTTCCTGGACCTGCCGGCCAACGGGCTGGGTAGGGGCGACTTGCGCGAGACCTACGAGAACAGCCTGTATCTCCTCTACCGGCTGTTGTTCATCCTGTACGGTGAGAGCCGTGGCCTGTTGCCCTTGCACCTGACGTCGTACCGGGACAGTTATAGCCTGGAGCGCCTGAAGCGAGAGATCGCCGAACTCAAGGCGGTGCCGGCGCCAATGACGACGATCTACTGGGGGCGGCTGAAGCAACTGTTTCAGATCATCAACGGGGACAACGTGGAGTTGAACCGGCACCTGGGGGTGCCGCGGTACAACGGCAGGCTGTTCGACCCGACGCAGCACCCCTTCCTGGAGCGATGTGCAGTGGGGGATCGGGCGCTGGTGGAGGCGATTGACCTGCTGAGCCGGCGGACGACCGATGGCAAGCGGGAGTTCGTGGACTATCGCACGCTGGGGGTGCGGCACCTGGGCTCGATCTACGAGGGGCTGCTGGAGTATCAGCCGCGCTACGCGAGCGAGCCGATGGCGGCGGTGCGGGGGGGGAAGGGGGAGCGGTGGGTGAGGGCGGCGGAAGTGCCCGAGGGGGCGCGGGTCGTCGTCCGCCGGGGGGCGGGGCAGGTGTACCTGGAGACGGACCGGGGAGAGCGGAAGGCGACGGGGTCGTACTATACACCGCAGTACATCGTGGAGTACATCGTGGAGCAGACGGTGGGGCCGCTGGTGGAGGAGGCGGTCGCGCGGGTGAAGGCGCGGAGCAAGCGGGCGAAGGGGAAGGCGGCGCGCGCGGCGGCAGGGCAGTCGCTGGTGGAGGAGATTCTGAGACTGAAAATCCTGGACCCGGCGATGGGGAGCGGCCATTTCCTGGTGGAGGCGACCGAGTACCTGGCGCGGGCACTGGCGATCGACCCGTACGTAGAGACGGGAGCAGCGGCAGAGGAGGATCTGACACACTGGAAGCGGCGCGTGGTGGAGCGGTGCATCTACGGGGTGGACACAAATCCGCTGGCGGTCGAACTGGCCAAGTTGAGCCTGTGGCTGGCGACGGTGGCGGAGGATAAGCCGCTCAGTTTTCTCGATCACCATCTCCAGTGCGGCGATTCGTTGATCGGGGCACGGGTGGCCGATGTGGGGGCGGTTCCGCCGGTGGTGTTGAGCAAGAAGGTATTGCGGGAGCGAGAGGCCCAGTATGCTGCCGGAGTGCGCCAGGCAAACCTGTTCGAGATACGGTTGGTCGAGAAGTTGCCGGTGGTGATGGGGCGCATCCTGGAGATCACGGAGGTGGAGAGCGACTCGTACGAGACGGTGCAGGCGAAAGAGGCGGCGGACCAGGCGGTGCGGGAACTGAAGGCGCCCTTCCAGGCGGTGGCGAACCTGTGGGTGAGCGCGTATTTCGGGAACGAGCTCACGCAGGGGGAGTACGACGAGGCGCTGGGGCTGGTGGGGAGGCGGGAGGAGTTGCTGGCGCTGCCGGCGGTGGAGCGGGCACAGGAGGTGGCGCGCGAGCGGCGGTTCTTCCACTGGGAGCTGGCGTTTCCGGAGGTGTTCTACGACCGGAACGGGCAGCCTTTGCGGGAGGCGGCGGGGTTCGATGCGGTGGTGGGGAATCCGCCGTATTTCCTCCTTCAAGGTACTGACCTGCAGGGACCGTTGAGCAACATCTACCCTGAGGTATTCAGTGGTTCAAACGATGTATCCCACTTCTTCTTGGTGCGTGGGGTACAGCTCTTGCGTAGCGGACGGCGCCTTAGCTTCATAGTGACACGGTACTGGATCGAAGCATATTTGAGTAGTGCTCTCAGGAATTTTCTCACGACGTCTGTTAGGCCGACTCGGATCATTGACTTCGGCAACCTACAGGTTTGGCCAGAAGTCAACGTATTGACTGTAGTCTGCATCTTCAAGAAATCGCCAACTGTTGAAGCAACAGAGGTATATGTGGCAGATGAGCGCTGTTTCTCAACCGCGGTCGAATTCTTTGGTAAAGGGATTATGAACGCATCTCACGGACCTCTCGTCGTTAATGCTAAGACATTTGGCAGCGAACCCTGGCGCCTGCGCGCAATTGAAGGTGCACCTATCTGGGGGAACGTGCGTTCTCAAGCAGTCACTCTGGGCCAGATCTCACAGAATACTCAGGGTATCAAGACTGGCAACAACTCAGTATTCACTGTCACATTGGAAGTTGCAAGGAAACATGATCTGGAGGGAAAGGCTCTAATTCCTGTTACCCAAGCTCAAAACTTGCAGAGGTACAGCATTCAGGCTGATGAATTTGTCATATACGTTGATGGTAGTTTTGACATCGACGAAACGCCTGCAATCAAATCTTACCTATCTCGATTCAGGGCACAGCTTTCCAAAAGGGCTGAATGTAATAGGGGTTTATATCCATGGTGGCGTCTTCAAAGGCCAAGAGATCGAAAACTCGTTCTGCACGGGCCGCGCATTCTGGTGCCCTTATACGCTACAGAGAATCGTTTCTTCTTTAGCAAGGACCCTGTCGTGGGAATGACCGATGTCTACATCGTTGTCGTAACTGACAAACACTATGAGGGAGCTTTTCTATCCGGTGTTCTGAATTCTCGACTACTCAATAGCTATCATTCCACCTTCTGCAAAGTGAAAAGAGCTGGCTATCTTGAGTATTCTGGTAATGCGATCTCCGAGCTCCCTATTCGCCGCATTGAGTTCGCTACTCCCGCTGAGGAGCGCGGACGACTGGTCGAACGGGCGAAAGTCAATGCAGAGGAATCGGTCGAAGCACTGGTTGTATCTGGCATCATCGGCTCGGACTCACCACTGGACCGGGCAGTATTGCTCCAGGCGGCATCGTCTATATTGGAGTTCGTCGGAGAGCGGATGGCGGCCCAGCCGGAGCAGTCGGACGTGGTGCACGACCTACTGGCCCACCTGGCCGAACAGATGATTGCGATGAACAAGGAGAAGCAGGCTGTGGTCGAGGCCTTCTGGCTGGACCTGGAGGGAGTGGTCGAGGGTGCGGCGTTCGAGACATTGCGCAACCAAGGGAAGCAGGAATGTACTCTGTGGCAGAGAGCCGTGGCGTGCCGTCCGTTCGTGAGGGTAGATAGCCATTCAACCCGCCGACTGGACGAGAGCCTGGGATGGAGCGAGGAGGCGTTCAAGGCGTTTGTCAAGATTCTGGTGGGCAAGTTGCAGTGGCTCAGCGATGTGGTGGACGTCTACCGGGTGCACAGCCTGGGGTATCGCGAGCTGGTGGCCCGCATCGAGGCGACGGATTGGCTGATTGACCAGATTGTGTACAAACTGTACGGGCTGACAGAGGAAGAAGTGGCTGTGGTGGAGGGGGGCTCATACCAGCGCCAGCGCAGAGGAGGGAAGCGGGGGTGAGCAAAAAGATCGAGACACCCGACCGACTGATAGAGAGGATAGACAGTTTGCGTGATATGGCCGAAGCGCTGGTCCCAGCGGTCTATCGCCGTGGCAAGCGGGGCGGAGACCACGCCATCCAGAGAGGAGGCGTCCTATGCAACTTATTCCAGACCAGGTTGCGCTCCTGTGCTCACACCTGACCCTCACCGGCGATGGCAACGTCATTGGCAACAGCAATCAGGTTACGGTCGTTAAACAAAGTGGCGGCGATTACAGCATCCAGATCGGCGCAGTCAACTTCCTTCTCCCCCCGGACGTATTGCTCTGGATTCTCACTTCCTACACCCCGCCCTCTCCTCCTGCTCCTGACATCCTGCCCGATCCCGGCGCGCTGCCGCCGGGCTTCCGCATCCCCTTCCAGCGCAACGCGCTGTTCACCGGGCGGGTGGAGCCGCTCCAGGCGCTGGCGCGGGCGCTGCTGGAGGGAGACGGGCGCTCGGCGCTGGTGACGCAGGCGGTGGCCGGCATGGGGGGCGTGGGGAAGACGCAGTTGGCGGTGGAGTTTGCCTACCGGTATGGGCGGTTCTTCCACGGCGTGCACTGGGTCAACGCGGGCGAGCCGGAAGCGATCGGGGGGGAGATAGTGGCGTGTGGCGCGGCGATGAGCCTGCCGGACTGGCCGGAGAAGCAGCCGGAGCAAATCGCGCGGACGTTGAGTGAGTGGCAGCGGGGCGGGCCACGGTTGGTGGTGCTGGACAACCTGGAGCAGGTGGGCGCGGCGCGGGAGTGGTTGGCCCGGCTCAGTGGGGGGGCGGTGCGCGTGTTGGTCACCGCCCGGCGGACCGACTGGCCCGGTTTTCTGGGCCTGCGGCCGTTGCGGCTGGAGAGTTTCACGCCGGAGGAGAGCCGAGCCTTTCTGCGCCAGCACCTGCCGGATGGACGGGCCACGGAGGCCGACCTGCAGGCGCTGGCGGAGCGGCTGTACCACCTGCCGCTGGCGCTGGAACTGGCGGGGCGCTACCTGGGCGGGCATGCGCGGCTACCGGTGGCCGGCTACCTGGTACGGCTGGAGGCCATGTGGGAGCACCCCTCGATGGCGGGGTGGCGGGAGGAGCTGGGGAACCCGACGGAGCACGACCTGCGGCTGGCGGAGACGTTTGCGGTGAGTTGGGAGCGGGTGGAGGGCGAGACGGCGCGGCGGCTGTTCCTGCTGGCGGGCTATTGCGCACCCAACCAGCCGATCCCGTGCCAGGTGTTGGAGGAGGCGGCGGGCATTGAGCGGGAGGCCTGCGACGAGGCGCTGGGGGTGCTGACGGGGCTGGGCCTGCTGGAGATGGGAGAGCCCGAGGCGGGTCCCACGGTGCACCCGCTGCTGGCCGAGTATGGGCGGCTGATTGTGCCATCCGCTCCTGAGGGGGAGGGGGTTCTCGGCGCGCTGGCCGGGGCGCTGGTGAGGCTGGCGCGCGCGGCCAACGACCAAATGGATGAGACAGGCAGCCCGTCTCACTGTGTGCCCCTGCTGCCTCACGTCCGCCTGGTGGCCGAGAGGGCGGAGGGAGAAGGACTGGAAGACGCGGCCAATCTGTGGGGCAACCTGGGCTACTACCTGGAGAGGGTGGCGGACTACGCCGGTGCGCGGGCGGCAAACGAGCGGGCGCTGGCGATCGACGAGCGGGCCTTCGGCCCCGACCATCCCAACGTCGCCCGAGATGTCAACAACCTGGGGAGTGTGCTGCGGGAGCTGGGGGATCTGGCGGGGGCGCGGGCGGCCTTCGAGCGGGCGCTGGCGATCGACGAGCGGGCCTTCGGCCCCGACCATCCCAAGGTCGCCCGAGACGTCAACAACCTGGGGAGTGTGCTGTATACCATGGGGGACCTGGCGGGGGCGCGGGCGGCGTTCGAGCGGGCGCTGGCGATCGACGAGCGGGCTTTCGGCCCCGACCATCCCGAAGTCGCCACCGACGTCAACAACCTGGGGCTGGTGCTGCGGGCGCTGGGGGACCTGGCGGGGGCGCGGGCGGCGTACGAGCGGGCGCTGGCGATTTTCGAGCGCGTCCTGGGGTCAGATCACCCCAACGTGGCGACGCTGGTCAACAACCTGGGGGATGTGCTGCGGGTCCTGGGAGATCTGGCGGGGGCGCGGGCGGCCTTCGAGCGGGCGCTGGCGATCGACGAGCGGGCCTTCGGCCCCGACCATCCCAAAGTCGCCCGAGACGTCAACAACCTGGGGAGTATGCTACGGGAGCTGGGGGACCTGGCGGGGGCGCGGGCGGCGTTCGAGCGGGCGCTGGCGATTTTCGAGGGCGTCCTGGGGCCAGACCATCCGAACGTGGCAGCGTTAGTCAACAACCTGGGGAACGTACTGCAGGCCCTGGGGGACCTGGCGGGGGCGCGGGCGGCGTTCGAGCGGGCGCTGGCGATCGACGAGCGGGCCTTCGGCCCCGACCATCCCAAAGTCGCCACCCGGGTCAACAACCTGGGGAACGTACTGCAGGCCCTGGGGGACCTGGCGGGGGCGCGGGCGGCGTTCGAGCGGGCGCTGGCGATCCTTGAGAAGTCCTTACCCGCCGATCACCCGCACATCAGGATCGTGCGCGGCAACCTGGAGGGCCTGGACCGCGCCGCGCGCGGCCGGGAGTGAAGCCTGTGGATGCCGGCGGCTGCCGCTATGCTGGCTGGGCCACTGCCGGGGGCGGCACTTCCTGGATGCGCTGGGGGTGGATTATGGAGTGGTGGTCGCCGCTGAGGAACTGCCATAGGGTTGCGGCGGAATTCGCTGGACCACGGGACGCGCGGAATCTCGTGAAGAACGCGAAGCCTGTGGCTGCTTTCGCTCGTTTCGCATGATCTGGGGGTAGAGGAGGTTTTCACCATATGGTCAGAGCAGACGTCCCAACCTTCGACACTCTAATGAACCCGGTTGTCCAAGCCCTGAGGAGCCTCGGTGGGTCAGGCACAATTGAGGAGATAAACACCAGAGTTGCAGAAATAGCCGGCCTTTCGGACGAACAACTCGAAGTCCTACACGATCCAGAGAGGGGAGGGCAGACGGAATTCGAATATCGGGTTGCTTGGACAAGAACGTATCTGAAGAAATACGGGGTGTTGGAGAACTCCAATAGGGGGGTGTGGGCGTTAACAGCGAAAGGAGCACAGCTCGATAAAGTAGACCCCAAGGTGGTTCGCCGCGAGGTTCAGGGACAACGAAAGAAAGCACCGTCCGTTTCAGAGGATGCCGGGATTGAGAAAACGGGAGCGGGAACGCGGTGGCAAGATGAGCTCATGAAGAGCCTCTTGAAAATGGAGCCTTCGGCATTTGAGCGGCTTGTGCAGAGGTTGCTGCGGGAAGCAGGTTTCATCCAGGTAGAGGTGACCGGGCGGAGTGGGGATGGCGGTGTTGACGGTAAGGGGATAATGCGTCTGGGTGGGATGCTCAGTTTCCACGTGATATTCCAGTGCAAACGTTACCAGGGTTCGATTACACCCAGTCAAATCCGTGACTTCCGTGGTGCGATGGTCGGACGTGCGGACAAGGGGCTGTTCATCACCACGGGGAATTTCACAAAAGAGGCGATGAGAGAAGCCACGAGGGATGGTGCGCCCACAATAGACTTGATTGACGGAGACCAACTTGTGGAGAAGTTGAAGGAATTCGAGTTGGGCGTAAGAACGGAGAGAATAGAGGTGGAGCGGGTTACGGTTGACCATGATTGGTTCTCAAGTACGTGAAGCAGAGACCCAAGTCATGGCCGGCCAGGCCTCGCGACGGCGGCTCAACCCACAGACCGCCACAGAGTGCAGCTGCCCCCACTTGGATGGGCGAGAACTGAGCACGGGTATCGTGACAGCAAGGGGCGACGGCCCCTCGCGTAGGAGACGAGCATATGTCAGGTGACTTGACCGGGACTGAGTCTGAACTTGCCTCTCTTCGCCGTCAATTGGCCGAGGCCCGCGAGAACCTGCGGCTGATCCAGGAGCGCAAGTCCCAGTACGTGATGGGGACTGACATTCCGCTCCAGTTAGTGAAGGAGGAGCGGCAACTACTGGAGCGCATTGAGGAGTTGGAGCAGCTTGTCGAGAGACCAGAAGGACCATCCGAGCAAGCGCCTGGACTGGCTGCCGTCACCGGTGACGGCAACGTGATCGGCGACCACAACGCCGTCACTGTCAACAAGCGGCCGGCGGGTGAGTGGGTCATCCAGGATGGGCAACTCTACCCCACACTCTTGCCCGACCAACTGCGTTCCCTGCTTGAGTCAGCCGGCGCCGTATCTCCCCTACCTGCCGCCTCTACCGGACTGCCACGCCAGTTGAGGGTGTTTCTTTGCCATACTTTCGGTGACGAGCGCGCAGTGCGCGACCTGTACCGTCGGCTACGTGCTGATGGCATTGCCCCCTGGCTTGATGAGGAGGACTTGCTGCCGGGACAGGACCGGCAACTGGAGATATCAAAGGCTGTGTCGTCTTCAGATGCGGTTATCATCTGCCTTTCGAGGAGGGCAATCACGAAGGCCGGCGACGTCCAGAAGGAGATCAGGGATGCTCTGGATGTGGCTGGCGACGTCCAGGAGGTCAGGTACATGCTGGGTGTGGCCGGCGACGTCCAGGAGGAGATCATGTACGCTCTGGGTGCGGCTGACGTACGGCCGGGGGGTGCGATCTTTATCCCTCTCCGCTTAGAAAAGTGTGAGGTTCCTAAACGTCTTAGCCGCTGGCAGCCGGTTGACCTTTTTGAGGAGACAGGGTATGAGCGCCTGCTCCGTGCGTTACGAGCGCGGGCTGAGTCTCTCGGTCTGGGTACGCATCCGTCCGAGCCTGCCGGAGATCGCTAACGCAGTCCCAAGGATGGCAAGGAGATGGTGCGCGTGCCGGCGGGCAAGTTTCTCTACGGCGACGACAAGAAGGAGGTGGAACTACCTCAATTCTGGATTGCCAAGGCCCCCGTGACCAACGCTCAGTATGCCCGTTTCGTGGCCGAGACAGGGCGCGAGCCGCCAGACCACTGGAAGGGCAAGACCCCACCCCAGAAGGTTGCTGGGCACCCTGTGACCTACGTCTCCTGGGACGACGCGGCAGCCTACGCCACGTGGGCCGGTGGGCGCTTGCCCACCGAGGAAGAATGGGAGAAGGTGGCGCGGGGGACGGATGGGCGGGAGTACCCGTGGGGTGAGTGGGCGAAGGGCCACTGCAACTCGAAGGAGGCGGGCGTCGGCGGTACGACGGCGGTGGGCCAGTACTCGCCGCAGGGGGATAGTCCCTATGGATGCGTGGATATGGCTGGCAACGTCTGGGAGTGGACGGCCAGCAAATATGACCCGGGTAGTGGCTACGGTGTGGTGCGTGGGGGGGCGTGGAGCGGCGGTCAGAGGCTCGCCCGCTGCGTATTCCGCGGCAGGCTCATTCTGGACGGCCCCAACCACGATGTGGGGTTGCGGGTGGTGGTTTCCCGTGCGCCAGGATAAACCGGCAAGGTGTGGTAGGTGAAAGTCCTATGCAGCCAAGGTCTAGCGAACCAGGCTGGCCCCCAGTTTGCACAGGAGCGAGTAGTTGTTCAGGCGAAGCGTTGATACAGGGGGAGTGTGCCCCCTCCGGTCGCTCGTTGGGGCTGTGCCCCCATAGGTGGGCGAGGAGAACCTGAGCGCCAGTGAGCGGATCGGGAGCAGCACGGCGACCTGATGGTGTCCACTGAGATTGGAGCACTGATGGCTGGACCAAGCGTAGCGACCGTCAAAAGACTGTTTGCCGTGTCGGGGAACCGGTGCGCGTTTCCGGGGTGTGCCCTGCCCCTGGTGGATGAGGCCAGTGGCAAGGTCACGGGGCGCATCTGCCACATCCGGGCCAGAAGTCCAGAGGGCCAGCGCTACGACGCCGGGCAGAGCGAAAAGAAGCGGCACGGGTTCGCTAACCTGGTGCTGATGTGCCCACTCCACCACGACGTGATAGATAGCGACGCCGAGAAGTACACGGTGGAGAAACTGCTGGAGATCAAGGCCCGGCACGAGGCCCGCTACGCCGGCGGAGCGGAACCCAGCGACGCGATTGCACGGCAGTTTCTGCGCCTTGAGGTAGAGCTACGCGGCAGGATTGAGGTCGTCTACAAAGCCGAGGCCGCTGCGCCTCCCTCGCTGCACCAACTCCCCGCCGACCTGGCAGACTTTACCGGGCGCGAGGGCGAAGTGCGCGAATTGGCGGCGCTGCTGGGTGAGGGAGCAGCCGGGGCCACGATCTCGGCCATCGGCGGTATGGGGGGCGTGGGCAAGACGGCGCTGGCGGTGCACGTGGCGCACCGGGTGGCGGAGCGCTACCCCGACGGGCAGATCGTGGTGGAGATGGGGGGCACTTCCGAGCGGCTGCTCACGCCGGTGGAGGCGATGGGCCAGGTGCTCCACGCTTTCCAGCCCGACATGCGGCTGCCGGACGACCCCAACGAGGTGACCGCCCTGTATCGGACGATCCTGGAGGGCCGGAAGGCGCTGCTGCTTTTGGACAACGCGGCCGACTCGGCCCAGGTGCGGCCGCTGGTGGTGCCGGCGGGGTGCGGGCTGTTGGTGACCTCGCGGCACAATATCTCGCTGCCGGGGCTACGGCACTATAACCTGGACGCTTTGCCGGTGGAGGAGGCACAGGATCTGCTGCGGACGATCGTGGGAGAGGGGCGGGCGACAGACGAGGAACTGGGCAGGATCGTGACGTTGTGCGGTCGGCTGCCGCTGGCGCTGCGGGTAGCGGGCGACTTTCTGGTGGTGCACCCGGACTGGAGCGCGGGGGAATACGCCCAGGCGTTGGCGGACGAGCGGGAGCGACTGGCGCGACTGAAGCACGAGGACCTGGACGTGAGGGCAGTGCTGGGTCTGAGCGCGGCGCAACTGGTGCGGGAGCGAGCGGACCTGGCGGCGCGCTGGCAGATGCTGGCGGTGTTCCCTGCGCCGTTCGAGCGGCTGGCCGCGGCGGCGGTGTGGGGGGTGGAGGAGGGGGAGGCGCGCGATGGGCTGAGTGACCTGGCGGCACGCAGCCTGGTGCTGTACGAGCGGGAGGGAGGGCTGTACCGGCTGCACGACCTGATGCGGCTGGTGGCGGAGGATGCGTTTGGCTACGGAGGCGGGGGGCGGGAGGAGGAGGGGGAGCGGGAGCGGCTGGCGGGGGCAGCGATGCGCCACGCGGCGTACTACCTGAGGGTAGGCAGGCGGGCCAATGCCTTGTATATGCAGGGCGGAGAGCACGTGCTGGAGGGTCTGCGGCAGTTCGACGGGGTGTGGCCGCACCTGTGGACGGCGTACGGGCGGATGCGGGAGCGGAAGGAGCGGGCAGCTGCGCAGTGGATAAGCGACTTTCCTGACCGGGTGGCGTACGTGTTGGACCTGCGGCTGCCACCCAGGGACAAGATCCCCATCCTGGAAGCGGCGGCGGCGGCCGCCCAGGAGATGGGGGAGCGGGGCATGGAGGGGGCGCACCTGGGCAACCTGGGGCTGGCCCACGCTGCCCTGGGGGATGCACGGCGGGCGATCGAGTACTACGAGCAGGCGCTGGCCGTCTCCCGCCAGATCGGGGAGCGGAGCCGGGAGGGGGCACACCTGGGCAACCTGGGGAGTGCCTACGCGGACCTGGGGGAGATGCGGCGGGCGATCGGAACTTTCGAGCAGGCGCTGGCCATCTCCCGCGAGATCGGGGACCGGCGCGGGGAGGGGAATCGCCTGGGCAACCTGGGTGCGGCTTACTATCGCCTGGGGGAGGTGCGGCGGGCGATCGAGTACTACGAGCAGGCGCTGGAGATTGACCGCGAGATCGGGGACCGGCGCGCGGAGGGGAATAATCTGAACAACCTGGGGTTGGCCTACGCCGACCTGGGGGAGGTGCGGCGGGCGATCGAGTACTACGAGCAGGCGCTCACCATTGCCCGCGAGATCGGGGACCGGCGCGGGGAGGAAGTGCACCTGGGCAACCTGGGGCTGGCCCACGCCGACCTGGGGGAGGTGCGGCAGGCGATCGGAACTTTCGAGCAGGCGCTGGAGATTGGCCGCGAGATCGGGGACCGGCGCGGGGAGGGGGCGGACCTGGGCAACCTGGGTGCGGCCTACTATCACCTGGGGGAGGTACGGAGGGCGATCGAGTACTACGAACAGGCGCTGGCGATTCGGCGCGAGATCGGGGACCGGCGCGGGGAGGGGGCGGACCTGGGCAACCTGGGGACAGCCTACCACAGGCTGGGGGAGGTGCGGCGGGCGATCGAGTACTACGAGCAGGCGCTGGCCATCTCCCGCGAGATCGGGCACCGGAACTTGGAGGGGAATACCCTGGCCAACCTGGGCGTGTTGGCCAAAGGGCAAGGAGATCTGGCCCGCGCCCGCGCACTGTGGGAGCAGGTGCTGCACATCTTCGAGGCCATCGAGGATCCCCGGGCAGAGCGGGTGCGCGTGCTGCTGGCGGCGCTGGAAGAGGGCGACACGGGCGCCGGGACAGGGTGAGGCGGTAGGGCGTGTGGTGGGGGGGGGAGGGGGGGGAGAACACGGATGCGCAGGATTGGCGGATTAGGAGGCCCGTGGCGGGGGGGAGGGGGAACACGGATGCGCAGGATTGGCGGATAAAGGCGCCACGGTGGGGCTTGTGGGCGGTGTTGATCCGCTTTGCGGTACTTGGCTTACTTCAGGGGTGTTGGGGCTCCTGCTGGGCCGCAAGCCGTTCGAGCCATCCTAGAGGTGATGCTATGAACCATCGCGAACGCATGCTGGCGGCGATCCACCGGCAGCCGGTGGACCGGCTGCCCACCGACATGTGGGCGACGGACGAGGTACACCGCAGACTCTTCGCTCACCTGCACGTGGACAACGTGGTGGATCTGTACGACAAACTGGACATTGATGGCATCATGGGCATCGCCCCGCCGTACATCGGCCCGCCGTTGACGGTCGAGGGCGACTACCGGGAAGATGAGTGGGGCATGGGCTATCGCCAGCAAGCCTATGAGAGCGGGGTGTACGAGGAGCAGGTGGTCTATCCCCTGGCCGAGGCCGAGACCATCGCCGACCTGCAAGCCTACCGTTGGCCGTCGCCGGACTGGTACGAACCCAGCGCCCTAGCGGAGCGGGCAGCCAGGTTTCCTGGCCGGGCCATCGAGTGCGGCTATACGGCGGTGTTCTATTACCACAACAAGCTGCGCGGGCTGGAGCAGTCGTTGATGGACCCTCTCGTGCGGCCCGCATTCACCCACTACCTGGTCCAGCGTCTCTCGGACTTTTTCGCCGAGTACCACCGCCGCTGCTTCGAGGCCGGTCGCGGTGTGATTGACATCACGCAGGTAACCGACGACTGGGGTGCACAGACGGGCCTGTTGACGAGCCCGCGGGTGTTCGAGGAGTTCTACCGCGCGGTCACGCAGCGCGCGATTGACCTGGCCAAGTCGTATGGCCTGATCGTGTTCCACCACGACGACGGCGATATGCGGCCCTTGCTGCCCAGGCTGGTCGGAATGGGCATTGACGTGCTCAATCCCATCCAGTGGCGCTGCGGCGATTGGGACCTGGAAGCGCTAAAGGCCGGGTATGGGGACCGGCTGTGCTTTCACGGCGCGATAGACAACCAGCAGACGTTGCCCTTCGGCACGGTCGAAGAGGTGCGCGCCGAGGTGCGGCGGATGGTCGAGACGCTGGGCTGCGATGGCACCGGGTTGATCGTCGCGCCGTGCCACAACTTGCAAGCCATCACACCGGTTGAGAACATCGTCGCCATGTACGAAGCGGCCCGCGAGTACGGCTAAGGAACGACTGAAGTCCCCAGGCCGTAGGTCACGTTTGTAACGTGACGCTTCCCATATTCAGGGATTCGTCACGCTGCAAGCGTGACCTACAGGCTTGAAGAAAGACCTGCCAGGTTTTGGAAACCTGGCAGGTCTGGGACAGCCTATTAGACACAGAAGGCGAAGAACCGCAGGACCTCGAAGTAGTCGTCCGCCTCGAACCCAACCGTGTGCGGCCCCATCACTCGGACACCTGGGAAAAAGCCCGCGCGATAGGCGTCGGCGTGATTCCTGTAGCGCATTTCGACGGAGAAGTGGTCTGGTCTGGGCACGCGGCACCTGGACACGTCGGCCTTGAGCGCCGCCTCTACCCCGGCGCGGATGCGCTCGACCGCCAGGTGCGGATGGATGTTGACGGTCGCGTTGCCCACGCCGTGCTTGACGGCGACGGTCGCCAGGCCGGGGATGAACGCCTGCGCCTCCTGGCAAATCGCGGCGTCGCCGGAGAGGAACACCACCGGCACGCCCACCAGCCCCGCCGTATAGGCGGCGACCATGAATTCCGACGCATACTGGTCGTTGATCTTGAGATAGATCACATTCCCTGTCATGGTATGCGCCAGCGGCGAGCCGTCGGAGCCGGCCCGCGCGTGGTAGCCGATCGCCAGCGCGGCGTGGAACGTCTCGTCCAGCTCCTGCATCATGCAGAACGGGTGGCCGCTCCACTCCCGCACGAGCCGCACCTCGCGGGGCAGTTTGGCCGCGATGACGTTGCGGGCGGACCAGTGGGCGTCCCTAACCCAGACGTCAGTTGCTCCGGCGTTGAGCGCCCCTTCGCACGCGGCGGCGACCTCGGCCGTCATCTGCTCGCGGAACGCGGCGTAGTCGGCGTTCTTGTGGTCCGTCTCGTCCCAATGGGCGGCGCCCGAGACGCCTTCGATGTCGGCAGTGATGTAGATTTTCAATTATCTCCTTTCTCAAACAGGTCTACTTATATCACACTTCTGTGCAGGTGGTGGCTGCTCTCTTGAGCCAACAGGAATGTACCATCAGTTGACCTGGTTGCCAAGTCCCGATGGATATTACCTTGTCTTTCTTGCCGGCAATACCGCCCCCTGTATCTCCAGGTTAAGGCCGGTCACCTGTCCGGCGGCATCCTTGACGAACACAACTCGTGTATCGTCACCCTGCGCGAAGAAGCGGGTTTCCGATTCGGCGTACAGCGGATCCCACTGCTGGCCGTCGAAGGAGGAGTACAGTTTTCCATCTTCGACTTTGAAGTAGAGGAGCATGTCTGCCGACAGCTCGTAGACCCCCACGTAGGCCTGCAAGATCGCCGGAGCGACGTCAATCGCCACCGGTTCAGGTGGCGGGGTCTTGACCCTGGCGGGGTCGAAGGGCACGTATCCCAGCCAGTCGAACGGCGAATAGCGATCACCGATGGCTGCCTGAACGATCTCCCGGGCCACACTCTCGAAGTTGTCGCTGTTGCTCAGCAGCACGATCCCGACACCCCGGTCAGCGTAGGTCACGGAATAGTTCTGGTAGCCGAAGTCGTGGCCGGTGTGGAAGAAGGCGCGGCCCTGCTGCGTGTCGAAGCGACCCCAGCCCAGCCCCCAGGCCAGCCGGATGTCCTGGTATGTGTTCGTGTCCCGCCAGGCGCCGGGACCAAACATGTGCTCGTACGAGATGGCGATCTGCGACCGCAACATCTCGTCCACCGTGGCTTTGCGCTGGCCGGTCGCCTGGAGGATGGCCGTCAGCAGGCGGGCGTAGTCACCGGCGGTCGTGAGCATGGAGCCGGCCGCATCCGGCTCGGTGCGGCGCGGCAGGCGCTTGGGCCGGCCGAACTCATCGTGGGGTCGCGCCGCATTGGCCTCGAAGGTCTCCTGCCAGACATAGCTGGTGCGGGTCATACCCAGCGGATCAAAGACCCTTTGTCTGGCCAGCGTTTCCAGGTCACGGCCAGTGACCTCCTCGACGACCATTTGCAGCAGCGCAATGCCTTCGCCCGAGTAGCTATGCCGGGTGCCGGGCGCGAACAGGAATTTCAGCCGGCCGTCGGACTCGAGCCAACGCCAGTTCGGAAAGCCGGTGCTGTGGCTGAGCACCATGCGCGCCGTGATCTCTTTGTAGCGATCGTCGCCGGCCAGGTCGGCGTAGGCGGGATAGTCGGGCAGCGGCCTGGACAGGTAGGCCTGCAACGGCTCGTCGAGGTCGATGACCCCTTCCTCGGCCAACAGCATGACCAGGTACGCAAAGACGGTCTTGCTGAGGGAGGCCGCGCCGGTGACCGTTTCCGTGTCGAACGGGATGCCGGCAGCCTTGTCCCGAAAGCCGAACGCGTGGGTGTAGGCAATCTGGCCGTCGTTGATGATGGCGACCGACAGGCCAGCGACGTTCGCCTTCTGCATCGCCTCCTCGATAGCGGCCTCCAGTTCAGCAGGCGACACGGGGCTCCCGTCGAGCGTCTCGAGGGCTTCTCCGCCATGTCCTGGACCTGCCCCTGGGGACGTGTTCGTGCATGCCGCGGGGGCCAAGAGAGTGACCAGCACCAGCAAAGCGGCGATTCCTTTCATCGTATTACCCTCCCGATTCTGGCTGCGTCACCTGGAACCAACCCACACTTTTATCCAGGGCCACCACCAATATGGCGGGTACCAGCATAACCAGCGTGAGTGCAGGGAAGGGAGCGCCCAGAACGGAGAGCGAGAAGTTGAACATGTAGTGCAATAACACAGTGATGAGAACGCTCCCGCCGGTACGCTGGAATGTCCACGTCGCCAGGATGGACGTGCACAACGCCCCGAAAAGGAAAATGGGCAGGAAAATGCCGGATTGCACCAGGGTGGATACAAAGAAGGCGGGCAGATGCCATATACCCCAGATCGCCCCGAGGATCAGGCTGGCGGTGAAGGGACTGAAGCGCTTGAGCAGGCGGGGGAGCGCGAATCCGCGCCAGCCAAGTTCTTCTCCCAGGGGGCCGGTAATCAGCAGGTTGAGCAGCGCCGAAAAAACGAGCGCCGGCGTGCTGAGATCATACTGCGGGTCGGGGCCTGCCACCCGGCTGGTAAGCCAGCCAAGGACCGGGATCCCAATCAGCACCAGGGCATACCATTGGAGGCCGAAGCGCCAACGGATCAAACGTGCATACAGCGCACCCAGGCCGGACCAGCCTTCCCGCGCCAAGGTCAGGATGGTAGCCGAGATGGTCGGCGCTGCCACGGCCAGGATAAACAGCGGGCTGGACCCCGTCAACTCGCCGAAGAGGGCCTGGAACTGCCCGGGGAAGAAAATGGCAAACGCCCCCAAGCCCCAGGTGATGGCGAAGGTGAGGATGAAAAAGGGGATCAACGCATCCCCCCGCGAGCGGATCGAATTACTGGACATATATCTCCCTATGGAAGTTTTTCACCGCAAAGACGCGAAGGGCGCCAAGTTTCCGCCTGTTTTCTTCGCGTTCTTGGCATCTTGGCGGTTCAATCTGGGCGACGTCTACCACCAACACTCAAGAGGGGGGACTACCCAGGATGAGACTATGGGCAAACACCCAGGCAAGCAAGGAAATTCCGCACAGCCATTCCCAGAGAACCGGCGTGCTGCGGCTCACCACGTCTGCCTCATACAGCATCTCCAGGGTGAAGAAAATCAGGTAGATGGCTACCACGACAAAGCAAAGGATGGGTAAACCCCGCGGCACGGCCTTCAATTGCCATTCCCGCAGGCCGACCACCGTCTGGAGGAGCACCACCCCGAAGAAGAACAGGGGCAGCCCCGTCTTGTGGATGGTCACGTCAACCGTGTACGGCACCGCCGTCATGATGATCGTCCCCAGGGTGGTGAACACACCGAGAATCAATGTCGTTGCACCAAAGGCACGTCCTGCTCCCAACTGGTACAGGCGGAGAACAAGCAGCACCAGCACCACGTAGCGCAGGGGCGACACGATCAGCATGCCGGCATTGAAGAATACCTGCGGCCAGACGGGCGTCGCGCCGATGTCACTGAGATAGGTTGCAAGAAGATCAAATCCTGGCTTGACGGCGGCGTATGCGATGGTAGACAGGACGATCTCCAGCACACCGATGCAGCCGGCGGCAAGCCCAACTGCCCTCAGGCTGTGTGGGATGCTCAACGTTGAGTATTTAGAGACTTGGGTTGACATTTTCTCTCCTTTCACTCACGTATTGCTCTTGGTATTCAACCGTCCAATGCCGAATCCCGGTACACCGCCAGGAGGTGAGACTTTCACTGGTACCATCCTAACATCAATGACAGATTAGCACATCAGTCTACTGGATAGTCTTGGTACTGGAGAGATGGCCAGTTTCTTGCCTGGTCAAGTGGCCAGACTCAATCATGGCAACAGTATATCTATGTGGTGGGTGATTGGTCCTCACCCAATCGAGGGATTATGGTGGGTGATTCGTGAGACCTGCCAGGTATGGGAGACCTGGCAGGTATGGTCGGGGATGATGATTAGGTTCGAGGCCTGCCAGGTCGCGGACGCGGCACGTCCGACGGAAACCTGGCAGGTCTGTCCAGTCACGAGTCTGGTTCGGTTGGTTTGTACACAACCCACTGATGGTAGAGATAGCCTGTGCTTGGGTCACGGACCAAGGTCTCCCCCGCGAAAGGCCCGCTCAGGATGATGATCTCGGTCTCGTTGATTGGTTGGAGTGGCCCGACAATACCTGACATCTTGAGGACGCCGTCTTCTACCAGTATCTCATCCCTCCCCACAATCTCACTCCCGGCATGGCCCGAGGGCAGCCGGCCCGCCAGCTCGTACACACCGACAAGGTCTTCCCACATGGCGGGAACATCTGCGAGTTCAGGATACCTGGGACAGATCTCGTAAGAGAGGTCAGCCATGTTGATGATCATCACATCCTGGTCGGTTTCGTCCCCGACCAGGAACTCGATCTCCAGTTCTCGGAGGTCCATGGGCAGCGCGAGAAGGTCCGCCAATCCAAGGTTCAACAACCAGTGCCCCACCCGGAATCTGGTTTGGTCCACGGGAATCAGGTCGAGTTTCATGCCCTGGATGTTCCCTTTGAGCCTGCCGCCACTCAAGGATACGTCCATCACCTGCCCAAACGCGATGTACCGGCCCACGTAACCACCAAGCACAGCTCGATCAAGGTCAACCGGCTCTGGCGTTTTGTCTTCAGGGGGAATGACGCCGTGTTTCGTTTCCAGCATCCGTTCGAGTATCTCGATGGCCAGGGAAACCGCGACGGGCCCACCAAAACTGACCTCGTTAGCAAACAGAACGACGCCCAGTTTTCTCTCGGGCAGCAGGGCCAATAAGGAACCAGTGCCATCGTCGGGGCCGCCATCGTGCCAAACCAGCAGTTCGGAACCCAGCACGCGGGCTGTCTTCCAGCCCAGTCCCATAGGCTGGGGATCTCGCTGGCTGCCAAACTGGTCTTCGAACATCAGCGCCAGCGTCTCTGGCTTGATAACCTGCCGGCCATTGGCTTCTCCGCCCCGAAAGACGAATTTGGCAAAAGCGCTCATGTCCTCGATCGTCGAGTACAGGTTCCCCGATGGAAAACTGGTGATGTCGCCTTGCTCCAGAGGATAGTACTCACCTTTGTAATACTCATAGCCCAAGGCGAGATCCCTCTGCGCGGGGATGCCAGCCGACAGAAAAGCGCTGTTTTCCATCCCGATGGGAGTTAAGAGGTTCTCTTTCATGTAGCGGGGATAGTACTCGCCTCTCAACTCCTCAACGATGTAGCCCAGAAGGTCGGGGCCTATGTTGGAGTACTTGAACCTGTGGCCGACGGGGTGCACCATGTGACAATCTTGCAGCGACGCTACCATTTTCTCCAGGACGTCCTGGTCCCAAGGCCGGTAGGGTACCCAGTGGCACTCATTGCGCGGCAGCCCCGAACGGTGAGCCAGGATGCTGCGAATGGTGATCGGCTCAGAATCTGGGAAGCGACTCTGGATGGAAAAGTCGGGTAAATAGTCCGTGATAGGGGCATCCAGGTCAACCAGACCCTCCTCCACCAGCCGCATCGTTTCGATGGCGGTGAAAACCTTGGCAACAGACCAGAGTTTGTAGACGGTGCCTGTCGTCGCCGCTATGTCCTTTTCAACGTTCGCCAGTCCAAACGCTGCCTGCCAGATCGTGTCCTGGTCGTCAATCATGGCCACGGCCACGCTGGGCAAATGACGCTGTCTCATCAATTGACGGATCTTGTATTCGGCATAGTCCACCGTGTAGCTGTAATCTCCCGGCGGGATGGGGTGTGGTCTCCTGGGTGCTGCTCTTTGCCAACTCCAAACAAGTATGATCGCCAGGAGAAGCGCAAGTGTCAGCGCCGAAACACGGATGGCTTTCTTTAGTTTTTGATTCATACGCAACCTACTTTGAAAACAGCGATATGACTATCGGTAAGGCCCCCAGCCCATTGGTGATCAAGTGGCCCTATTGCCTTACGCCCGCCCCGCGAGGGCACGGAAGTAACGCTGCAGGGAGAAGGGCTGGCCGGAGAGCAGGTGCTGGGCGCGGAACAGGCGCGCCACCAGGCGCACGATCCAGATGGCGGCAAGCAACTGCAGCGCCGCCGCCAGCAGCGCCTGCCACAGCGGCACGGCCGTCTGCGCCATCCTGGCGATCATGGCGATGGGCGACGTCAGCGGGAACAGGCTCAGCACGAGCGCAAGCGGTCCGTGCGGCGCGGCGGAGATGGGGAATGCAAATACGTACACGAGAATGAGCGGCAACATGAGGATGAACGAGGCGCTTCTCACGTCTTTGATGTCGGGGGCCAACGCACCCAGCCCGGCCATCTGCGCCCCATACATACAAAAGCCCAGCAGGCCGTAGACGAGCATCCAGACCGGCAAACCGCGAGGCAGCGCAAAACCGGGCGGGATGTTCAACGACCTGCCGCCCAGGCTCACCACGGCCCACAGCACGCCAACCCACAGCGCCGTCTGCAGCAACCCGAGCAGGCCCAATGCCAGGATCTTGCCGGTGAGCATCTGCTGCGATGAGATGGATGACATCAACACCTCCATCACGCGGTTCTTTTTCTCGTCGGTCACCGCGCTCACCAGGATGCCGGACGGCAAGACGATCACCATGTAGAGGATGAGCACCATCAGGCCGGGCAGGCGTTCGACGATCCAGTTGTCCTGGCCGGCTTCGGCTTCGACCGGCGCCAGTGAGGTCCGCTGCACCTCGAGCGGGTTCCACACGCCGGCCGCCAAGTCGGCATCGCCGAGCAGGTTGAACGTCAGGGTCCATTCCAGGCCGCCAATGTCCGGCTCGTCGCCGATGGGGCTGTACTCGGACAGCACGTAGGTCAGGTCGCCGGTCTCCACGTAGTCGGCCGGGATGATGGCGTAGGCGGTAATCTGCCCCGCCTCCAGCGCGGCCTGCGCCGCTGCCTCGTCAGGGTACCCGGTCAGCCAGCCGGCCGGAAGGTCGGGCGGCAGGGCCTCGATCAGGCCACCCTCGTCCACGTACCCCTCCGGCAAGCGCTGAGGCGTATCCACTGCCGCGGTCTCCGCCAGGGTCGCTACGGCGTCTCGGTTGACGGTGGCCACGATCAGGGCGATCACGCCCAGCAGCAGCGGCAGGCCCAGGGCCAGAATCACAAACGACTTGCGCCGCAGCGTCGTGCGAATTTCATAGAGCATGACGAGCATCGTCTTTTTCATCACAACCTCCACTCGTTTGCCCAGCACCGCCGTGAAACAGGCGGTGCTGGGCCACCTGCCGTACCAGCACCGCCTGTTTCACGGCGGTGCTGGGCACGGCCTATCCCAGCACCGGCGCTTTCAGGCCGGTGCTGGGCACGGCCTATCCCAGCACCGGCGCTTTCAGGCCGGTGCCGGGCACGGCCTATCCCAGCACCGGCGCTTTCAGGCCGGTGCTGGCCGGCGCGCGAACAGGTCGCGCCACTTGAGACGCTGCCCGTAACGCAACAGGCTCATGCGCAGCGCCTTGCTGGCCAGCCAGACCGCCAAGACCCCACAGGCAGATGCGATGGCCGCTGACGCGGCAATCTCCCACGCGGGGACTTGAACAAAGAGGCTGCGGATGGCGATCGTCATCACCGACGTCACCGGCATGAGACTCAGGCCGACCGACAACGGGCCGTGGGGGTGTTGGATGAGGGGGATGGCCAGGTAGGTGGGCAGAAACAGCAGCAGGAAAAAGAACGGGCCGGCCTGTTGAGCCTCCTGGACGTCGGTGAAGGTCGAGCCGACGATCGTCATGAGCGCGGCCATAAACAGGTAGGTCGGGAGCGCCACGGCCACAATCGCCAGGACGTCACGCCAGTTGGGGTTGACGTCTTGCAGCCAGCCGATCCCCAGGAGGCCGCCGCCCACCCACATCGCACCGACCAGGCATGCCAGCCAGACCGCCAACTGCATCAGCGCGATACCCAGGGCACCGATGATCTTGCCAGTCATCATTTGGGCGGGTGAAATGGACGAGACGATGATCTCGATGGTGCGATTCTCTTTCTCCGTCACGAGTACCTCCATCATGTAACCGGAGGTAGTCAGGGTGAGAAAGGCGACCATGGCAGCGGCAATGATCGGCACGGCCATGGAAGCGCTTGACCCGGCGGCAGAGAGATCACGTTTTGATGCGATGGCCCGCACGGTCACGTGTGGGCCGGCTAGCAGGCGCTCGACGATGGCGGGTGGCTGGCCGGCCATCAGGTTGAGCCGCACCACGTCGCGGAAGTAACGCGTGGCGGAGTCAGGCGGCGGCTCGAAGTACACGAGTTGGGCCTGATGGGTGCCGGCGTAATCGGCCGCCAGCACGTAGTACGCAGCGATCTGCCCACCCTCCAGCGCGGCCTGGGCGGTCTCTCTCGTCTCAAACGCAACCAGCCGCACGTCGCGCTCGTCAGGTTCCAGCGCCGCGTTGACCAGCAGACCGGCCTGGTCCACGTACCCCAGGGTGGTGCTCTCGCGCTCCAAACGAGCCGACAGGGAGCCCAAGGTGATGCTGAGGGCCAGAAACAGCGGCAGCAGGAACAGGATGAGAAGGAAGCTGCGTTTGCTCGTCTCTTGCTTGAAATGGTATTGGGCAACGAGCCATGCTTTCGACATCATGCCCTCCCCTGATTGACCATCCCGCCGCTGACCGTGCGGATAAAGATTTCATCCAGGGTCGGGACGGCGATCTCGAACTGCTCGACGACGGTGTGGCTCTGGACCAGTTGCTCCAGAATGTCCTGGGGGCTGGCCTCGGCCGCGAGCGTCAGCCGTGACGCGCCGTTATGAGCGGCCACGGCCTCGACACCGGCCATGTCCGGCAGATCGCCCACGACCCGCACCAACACCGCGTGGCCCGCGTGGGCGCGCCGGATGGTTTCCAATGCACCGTACAGGACGTTGCGCCCCTCGTCAATCAGCACGATGCGGTCGCATAGTTCCTCGACCTGATGCATCTGGTGCGTGGACATGAGGATGGTGGCGCCCTGGTCGCGCAGTTCCCGCATCAGGTCTTTGACCAGTTGGGTATTCACAGGGTCGAGGGCGGCGAAAGGCTCATCAATGATGACCAGTTCTGGGTGGTGGAGGATCGTGTTAATGATCTGTGCCTTCTGCTGCATGCCCTTGCTCAATTCCTTGACCTTTTTCTTCCTGTGGGCGGCCAGGTCGAAGCGCTCAAGATACCCTTCCAGGCGTCTGCGCGCTTGTGCGGCGGGAACACCCTTCAACGAGGCCAGGTAGAGCAGGCAGCGCTCGAGGGGCACGTCCTGGTACAGGCCACGCTCCTCGGGCATGTAGCCGACGCGCTCTTTCTTCGCTTCGGTCATCGGGCCATCCAGAACGGACACTGTGCCACGATCCGGCTTGAAGAGGTCGAGTATCATCCGAATGGTCGTGGTCTTGCCGGCCCCATTGGGGCCGAGCAGGCCGAAAATCTCGCCGCGCTCGACGGCAAAGGACACGTCGGCCACGGCCTGAGTATCGCCAAAGGATTTGGCTACGTGGGAAACCTCGATCGTCTGCATGAATATCCCCCTGTCACTAGAGTTTCGGGAAAACCCTGCTCTTTGCTCACTTCCGGCCGGCGAACAGCCCGTATCCCGCCTGCTCCATCTCCAAACCTGTACCAAACTGTTCCTTGAGAGACTGCCTGATGGCAGGATTCGTGAGATACAGCCGAGCCAACCGCGCAAAGCCGCGCAGCGCCCAACGGTACCCGACCCATTGCATGCGGCTTCTGATCTCCGCGCGATTATCAATCGGGTAGAGTCTCACTACCCTATCGCGCAATCCGGATTCCTCCCACAACGCCTGCCAGGTCGCAGCGAGCGGAATGTCGGCACCGGTCGAAGCGCGCACCCGCGCTACCATTTCGGGAGAGGGCTCTTTGAACCAGAGCGACTCGTTCAGCCCCACGTACCCCCCGGGCCTGGTCACACGGATGAGTTCCCGAATCGCCCGTCGCTTGTCCTCCACGAACGCGATCACGGATTCGCAAAAGACCACGTCGAAGCGGTCCACCTCGAAGGGCAGGTCGAGCACGTCGGCCAGCCGGAACTCGACCTTGTCTTCGACGCGCTCCTCCCGGGCACGCAGGCGTGACCATGCGAGCATCTTTTCCGAAATATCCACGCCCACCACGCGGCAGTTGAACTTTTTGGCGACGTAGGCGGATCCAACGCCAATGCCACAGCCCACATTCAGGGCCTCCTGGGCTTGTTCAACGTGGCACAGCGAGAGGAGTTCGTCTGTCGCCGCAAACCCGCCATTATGTTTGGTGATGCCGACGTAAGCCTGCATGTCGAGATATTTCAGGTCCGCTTGAGCATGCTTCTGTTTAGCCATTGCTTTCCCTCCCTATGTCACACGGTTTCAAAGACACTCAGATAGTCGCCCATCTCTACTTCCGTTGCCCGCTCTACCAGATTCAACCTCGCCCAAGACCTTCCGCATGGGTTGAAATGGAAGCCCTCTGCCCTCAAAACTCCGCCCTGACCGAACCCCCGTTGACCGCTTGTACCCCATTGCCAGATAGAACGGGAGCGCGTACAGCGTCGCCGCCACCCGAATCACCCGTGTCCCCCGTCGCAGGCACTCTTGCTCAAAGCGCTCGACCAGTGCCCGCCCGATCCCCTGGCGGTGATGGTCACTTCTCACAAACAGGCTGGCCAGCCGCTCCTGCCTGCCTCTCAGCACGCCCACAATCTCGCCATCGTCTGCAGCCACAAATACCATCTCCGACCGGATCACCTGGGCAATTGCTTCTTGATGCGCCGTATCCGGCGAGCGGGCATATTGGAAGGGTCCCAAAAATGGGCCTCTTGCTGCGGGTGGCGCAAAGTCGAGATTGAAGGCGCTGTACGTATCGGCGATGAGTCTACCTACGGCCGGCGCGTCGCCCTCGCAGTAGTGACGGATGGTGAACATATCGTCTGCCTGCTCCTTGTCGAACAACCTGATGACCTACCCACAGAGTCCATCGGCGACGCATCAGGTTCATCTGCGAATCTGTCGTTGTCTGCCTGCAAATGCCAGCCCCAGCAGCAGAAGCGTTAGCGCCAGATAGATCAGCGGCATCCCGGTCGTAACCGCCTGGTCCGTAGCGCCCATGTAGTCCAGAGCCGGGAGCTGGTTCATCGGGCCGGCGTACCATAGCAGGAAGTAGACGACCTCGAACATCTTGCTGCTCCCGCTCCACACGCCGAGCGCCAGCGCCAGGGCCGGGATGAAGGCGGCCCCGACGGCCCAGGCCAGCAGGGCACCCCACTGCCCGGCCAGCAGCAAGCGGAGCGCGGCGCCGCTGCCAGTAGCCAGGGCAACGATCAGCCCAGCGATCCACGCCGCGGGGAGTTGGCCACGCAGCGGAAAGGCGGCGGAAAAAACCATCTGCCCGGTGCGATGGCGGGCCTCCCGGTTGCCCAGCGGCGACCAAACCAGGAACGGCCAGATCCAGGCCGCAGGGAGCAGAAACTGGCGTACGACGTCGAGCGGGCTAGACGCAGCGGCGATGGCAAGGCCCAGCGCCACGACGTACCACCACCAACGCTGCCCTTTCAACATCAAGCGCAGCTCACCCAGCACCATCCGCCCCAAGTAAAGCCGCCTGTGCTGTGTGGGAAGCGGGGTCAGTCGAACCGGCGCCGCAGGAGCGCTCGCGACGCTCGTTTCCGGAACGGCCGGCAGCGCTGCAAGGCGCTGGCGCTTTTGTCGCCCGTGCGCGGGATCAAAGCGGTCGAAGAAGAGCGCGGCCCCCAGGGCGATTCCGGCTGCCACGCCCAGCCACGCCAACCGCTGCAGGATAATCCCCGGCGTCCATTGGATGCCCACCCAGTAGAAGGTAGACAGCGGGGCCTCGACCGGGTTTATGCCGATCGAAAAACCCCCATTGTAACCTGGAACGGCCGCCTGCACGGCCGCGGTGATGCGCGACACGGGTATGGAGAATGCAAACACGTCGAACGGCACGATGGCGTTCGCGGGGGCAGCCTCCGAGGAGACGGCCGCATAGACCACGAGGCCGGTATATAGGAAGTAATAGACGACGTTGCCCAAGCCGCCGCGCAACCAGGGGATGACCTCGAAGAGGATGGCCAGGGCGGCGACAACCGCCATGGCAGGGAGCGTAAGGACCAGGAACGGGCTTAGCAGCGCCCAGGGATCCATGCGCAAGTCTTCACCGCGGACCACCTGCATCACGCCAGAAGCGACGGCGATGATGCCAACCATCACGGCCAGGACGGCGAAATTGCTGAGCGCCTTGCCCAGTGTATAGAGCGGCTTGCGCAGCGGGGTCGTGGCGATGATCTGCCCTACACCGGTTTGCAGGTCGCGCTCGACCGTATTCTTGACCAGGTAGAAACCGGCCAGCGCCAGGAACAGCGTGGTGACGAGGGCGACCGTGCAGCCGATCCAGGCCGAGTTGTAGACGCCGCGGTAGCCACCCAGATCCACGGTCGCGTAGTGGGCACCGGCGGGAGGGACGAAGGAATAAGCGGCAAAGATCGTCACCCCCAGCGTGATGAGGAAACTGTAGCGCCGGACCCGCTCGAGAAAGTCGGCGCGCACCAGGTGTACGATGGCTCGCAACACATTCTTCACGCTCTTGCGCTCCTTCCGAATAACACGCATAGACCGGCTACGATCCTTCGCACTCAGTGAGAGGTGACATTCAGAATGGTGCCAACGACGTACAGTACCGTGAATACAACCCACAATGGGAGGCTGAGGCGGAAGAGCGGCCACCAGTAGAACATGGTCGTACCCAGATACAAAGACACGTACGGGAACATGATTGACAAACGCAGTGGTTTACGCCATTGAATCTTCTTCACAAAGTCAACCCAATAGCCATAGGCCGCATACATGAGAAAAAGAAAACCACCCAGCCAAAACGACCAGGTTTTCCCACCGAGCAGCAGAACGATACTGATCACGACGGCTGGAATGCTTAAGGCGTATACGATCCATCCAACCTTCAAGGTGTAACTCGCAAAGAACCGTTTGCGCACTGCAAAATGGACGATATGGACGATTTGGAAGAAAAACGCCCAAACCACAAACAGAGTGTCCAGATTGTCTAAGCCAAACATCTTGTCACCTCCAGATCAGACTTGACCCTGCTGAATATGAATGGGCACTCCTTGCCGCTTGATAGCTTGCAAGCACACAGGTCGTCAGGCGCAGGTGAGGCTTGGTTTTCTCATCCACCTCCAAGTGTGAATACTCGACGATACTGCGGTCGATCTCGCTGTTGATCGTGCTTGGTTGGCTCATTCTCTTCATCCCTCTTTGCTATGCATAACCCAGCCTGCGATCCCACCAAATACCAACATAGAGGACAAAAGCTCAAAGAAATGTGACTGGCGCACCAGGGGAGGCATATATGGGTTGGGGAACAATCCAATGCCAGAGGATAGCAGCGCCGCGAACGTCAAGGCCACTGCCAGCGAGGCTTCCCACCGTTTAGCCTTCATCATCCGCACGATGACAATAGCAAGCGCAGTCCATAGCGCGCCGCGTAGCACCTGGAAGGGGAGGATGATTGGATCTGTGCGGAACAAATCCCGAAAGTGAGTGAAAAACGGCTTGATGGCTGTCGTTCCCGAGTAAAACAGGCGCGTTTCAGCCCACTGCCAGGCGACGAAATAGCCGAACACAAAGTAGACGATCACATAAAACACCGCCAAGGCAGCGAAACGCTTGCCCCACTCGGAAAGTCTCACGGCTGCCTTCTTCTCTTCCAACTGTACCGGCTTTCTCATCCTGCCAAGGACCAAAACGGCGAGCGGCGCAAAAATCAGCGCCCGCAGCGCGCCGGCAGCAACGATACCAACGAACACGGCCATGCTCATCTGAACTGCGCTGTTGAAGTAGAGCGTCTCAATCTGCGCCATGAATGTCTCCACGCCAAATTGGACGAGGATGACCGTACCAATGAGTCTCAGCCCATACAAGCGCGAGCGCAAGATGGGATAGGACAGCACCAGGGCGTTAATCATGGAGACAAGGAAAAGCGCCTGCCCCGCCCGACTTGCCTCTTCAGGTGTCAGAGTTGTGCTAGCTTGCCCGATGACCATCGTCTCGAGACTTAGAATGTAGGCAATTGACATGGCCATAGATACCAGTGCCAGGCGAACCAGTAGTAAGGATGCTTTCTTGATGTGAGACATTTTTTACCTCCGAGTCTTGTATGATCCCGGCGTGTTGCGAGTTTCTTGAGCGACACGCATATCCATCACTTTCGTCCTGCCCTGCCATTCGACACAAAGTAGAGATAGGCGTCCTCCAGCCGGGGTGGGACGACCTGGGCAGATTCTGTCGGTTGGGCGTCTTCCACAGCCCGCACCTGCACGCCGTCGCTGTGGCGGATGGTGCCGCTCAGCAGGTGGCGCTCGCGCAGCGCGGGCAGGTCGGTGCTCGAAGCCGTCCACTCCCACACCTTGCCCTCGACGCCGCGCAGCAGCGTCTCGGGCGTCTCACAGCGCAGCAGCCGCCCCTGGCGGATCAGCGCGATCTGCGTGGCGGCGGCTTCGACGTCGGACACGATGTGCGTGGAGAGGATGACGATGCGCTCGCCCGAAAGGTCGGAGAGCAGGTTGCGGAAGCGGACGCGCTCTTCGGGGTCCAGACCCGCCGTCGGCTCGTCCACGATGAGCAGTTGCGGGTCGTTGAGCAGCGCCTGGGCGATGCCCACCCGCTGCTTCATGCCGCCGGAAAAGCCGCCCAGCGGGCGCTTGCGGGCATCCACCAGGTTGACCACCTGCAGCAGTTCGCCAATGCGGCGGCGCGCCGCCCGGCCGTCCAGCCCCTTGATGGCCGCCATGTACTCCAGGAACTCGGTCGCGTTCAGGTTGGGGTAGACGCCAAAGTCCTGCGGCAGGTAGCCCAGTACCGCCCGGACCGAGTTGGGGTCCTGCACGATGTCGGCGCCATTCCAGGCGACCTGCCCCTCGGTGGGTTTGGTGATGGTGGCCAGGATGCGCATGAGGGTGGATTTGCCTGCGCCGTTGGGCCCCACCAGGCCCAGGATGCCAGGCTCCAGGGAGAGGCCAAAGTCCTTCAGCCCCCACACCTTTCCTCTATACAGCTTGCTGACGTTGTCTATCACCAGTTGCATGGCTCGTCCCTCCTGACAAAGGCGGTTTCGCATTTTCATCGAAATCGCTCAGCGCTTTCCGTCCACGTCGGGCGACATCTCGCCCTCCAACGCCAAAGGCAAGGTGATGACCAGCGTGCACTGGTCGTGGCCTTCGATCAGCGTCTCCACGTGCTCAACCTTGATCGGCTGGCCCAGAATCCCCTCCCATAGCCGCCTGTACCAGCCCGCACCGCACCAGCAGAAGGTCGGGGACAGTCTGGCGGGTACCTGGTCGAGGTACGGTCGCACAAACTCGCAGTGGCAGTAGGCCCTGCGGCGCTCGGCTATCGTGGCGCCCTTTTCGTACCCTTGCGGGTCAAAGGGAACCTTGCGCACGTGAAGCGTGTTCCCTTTCCGCAGCGGGTCCTCGTACCAGGCAGGATCCTGGTACATGTCGCGCAGCACATCGTCTACGTCGTGGCGCTGTTCATAGATGGCGCGCAAGTGCGCAATCCGTTCTTCCGGGAAAACGTGTGCGCAGCAGGACACGATCCTGTACTTTTTTTCAGGATCACCGGTCAGGGCATCCAGGCGGTCCAGCGCGCCACGAATCCATTCCCGGTACGTCTCATCGGACGATTCAAGCGTGAGCCGTTCGATCCCTTCCATGACCTGCTGCCGGGCCACCGCGCCCAGGACTTGATCCACTCCCTCGGCCAGCAGGCGATCCCACTCGTGCCGCACCACCTGCACCTCTGTCAGGTTGTCTGCGGGGTGTTGCGGGTCCAGGGTCAGGTAGATTTCCCGCACCCCGCCCCCGACTGTCCCGGTGTGAGATTGAGCATACTCCAGGATCTTGAGAGTCGTTTCGCGGATGGTCGCATGCGGCCCAGAATGGCACGCGGTCCAGGCGCGGCGTGCTTCGAGAAGCCGTGTCCGCACCTGTCCGGTTTCTATCGGCCGGCTGACGGGAAACGCCGCCTCGATCAAGAGGCCGTCTTTGACCGCACCATAGTGAAAAAGGGCCATCGCCGGTCCGCAGATGGCATCCCCACACGCCTGGCGGAGAGGCTCAAACAGGGGCATGATGTCCGCACGTTTCTCCACGACGGTCTTGATGGATGCAATCTGCGCCGCCTCGAGCTCTTTGTGGACGACAATCGGTGCACTCATTTCTCTCCCTGTATGGATTGGTTCTGCAATAAGCGATCCACCGTCACCATCGCCAACCCCTCGTGCAGCCACACCGGCAATCTGAGGTGCGAAGTAAACGCATGCACCAACTCGTGGCAGGCGATCTGTTGCACTTTAGTCACATCGTCTGTTTTGACAAATATGCGCTCGCCGATGCGTGTGGGGATACCCAATAGCATTTTGTGCATGGAGTATTCGTCTCCTGGGACGTACTGCGCCACAGATCGCGCCAGACTTTGTGCGTGAGACCTGAGACCTGCCAGGTTTTGGAAACCTGGCAGGTCTGTCCAGCGCATTCACGATCACCTTCCTATAACTCCTCCCGGTTGAACCGCCACAGAGCGATCAGGACGAACAGGATGCACTCCACCGCCACAGCCAATAGGGGGATGTACGAATAGATTGGCTGACCCGACAGCAAGGCGGGTACAACTGCCTCCGTCTCGTTGTTGAGCGGGACGACCAGGGTCCAGGGCAGAACATAGCGCAGCGCCGGCAGCAAGGCGATCAGGTACTGCTGCATGAACAGGAACGCCAGACCGATGCCGATGACCGGACCGCGGCCGTTGAAAAACGCGCCCAGCATGAGCGTCAGGGTCAGGTAAAACAGATGGTTGAGAAAGATGACTCCCAGCGCCGCCAGGAATGCGACCGGATCCAGCGCGATTTTTGTCCCGATAAAGAATAGGATATAAGCGACCACGCCAGGCAGCACCACCATGGTTGCCAGCACTCCCAGGCTGTTGGCAACTACCTTGGAGAGGATGAACGCCGGGCGGGCGGCCGGCTTGGACAGCACCCAGGCAGCTGTGCCATCTTTCTTCTCGCCCACCAGGACGCCTTGCATGATGATGACAACCGCGACGGCTGGGAACAGGCCAGCGAAAATGGCGTAGATCATCAGGGCATCCTCGATCTTAAAGTCCGGTGTACCGAATAACACCGTACCCAGCATCAACACGATCAAGCTCACCCAGATCAGGCTCTGGGTCCACCACATCCTGGTCTTCCACCAACGGGCGGACTCGTTATCGAGCAGGTTGCTCAACCCTCGGCGCCAGCCGCGCTCGCTCACCATTTCGAAAGCGCTATTTCCGGACATTCTGGCCTCCTTCGATGACCTGCATGAAGATATCTTCCAACTCGTACTGCTTGCGGCGGAACTCGGTCACCACCACCGGACCGTTGGCCAGCAGCTTGAACAGTTGCGCCTCGGCTGCCTGCGGGTCGGTCACACTGACCTGCCAGGTAGTCTCGCCGTTGTGCTCGCCGGTGATGATCCCGCTGACCCACGGCTGGGATAGTACCTGCGTGCGGGCTTCCTCGACCTGGCCTCTCAGGTGGACGATATAGACCACTTCCTCGCTGCCGGCCAGCAGCTCTTCGATCGGCCCCTGGGCAACCAGCACCCCTTTATTCAGGATGACGACGGTATCGCTAACGCGCTGGACATCATCCAGGATATGGGTGGAGTAGAACACGGTGGTGTACTTGCGCAGCTTGGACATCACTTCCAGCACGTCCCGCCGCCCGAGCGGGTCGAGCGAGGCGGCTGGCTCGTCCAGGATCAGCAGGTCGGGGTAGTTCACCTGGGCCTGGGCGATCCCCAGTCGCTGCCTCTCGCCGCTCGAGAAGGTCTTGATCGGGCGATCCGCTTTCTCAGTCAAGTCAACTAATTCGAGCATCTCATTGACCCGTTCTTCGATGGCCTTGGCGGGTCCCTGGAAGAAGAACCGGGCGACAAAGCGCAGAGTCTGGCGGGCGGTCATGTACTCGTAGAAATGCGGCTCCTGTGGCAGGTAACCGATGCGGGCGCGGATGTCCACACTCTGATTTACGCTGTCCATGCCGAATGCGGAGGCGCTGCCGGCGGTGGGGCGGATCAGGCCAAGCAGCAGCTTGATCGTGGTGGTTTTCCCCGCACCGTTGGGTCCCAGGAACCCGAAGATCGAGTTCTGGTGCACCTGCAGGTCCAGTGACTTGAGCGCCTGGACGTTTTTATACGTCTTGCTCAGACCTTGCGCCTCGATCACGAAGGGTGTAGATGGAGTCATCTGGGAATCTCCTTATGCGTAATGCGTAATGCGTAATGCGTAATCCGTAATCCGTAATCCGTAATCCACATCATAATGCCAATGACAGATTGGCGCATCAGCCTACTGGATAGTCTTGGGACTGGACAGGTGGCCAGGTTCTTACCTGGACAAGTGGCCAGATGCTCCATCGTGGCCCAGTATACCCATCCAGTGGGTGATTTGTCCTCACCCAATCGAGGGATTACGGTAGGTGATTCGTGAAGACCTGAAGACCTGCCAGGTTGCGGACGCGGCACGTCCGAGCGCAACTATCCCTACTTTCTCGGCCTGTACGTCAAGTACATCGAGCCCATCGCCGACACGTTTGCCTACGCCCTGCTGCGCAACCATTTTCGGGCAATGGTTCTCATCAAGTTCCGTTCTCGTTCACCAAGCCGTGTCGGTACGGTGGAGTTCGGCCAGAGTCCGGCAATACGAATGTCCAAGAGCATGTCAATCTGGGTAACTGGGTCCAAGACCGAGGAAATGGCGAGAGTGGGGACAGTGCTGTGGGTCACTCCATCTACTGAGTTTGACCGCTACGTCCTGATCGGCGATCCTGGTCAGAACACGCCACCTGACCGGAACAGTGCCGTTGCGATGGTCCTGAAGGTCACCGGTTTCCCGCACACGCCGGCCGAGTTGGCGGCCTTCCACTGGATTGACAGCAAGGGCTCCTACTGGCCCTTCATCAACCAGATGGACGAGTGGTACAAGGCCTACAAGCCGATCTACGCCGCCTTCGATGCCTCCGGCGTGCAGAAGGGCTTCGACGAACTGGTATTCGCTCAGCGCGGGGTGATCATCGAGGGCGTTCAGGTCCAGACCAATAAGATGCGCATGGTGGTGGCTCTGAAACTGATCCTGGGTAAGCAACTACTTCTGATGCCAAAAAGCGTTCAGGGTATCTGGATGCAGTTGGCGGGGTGGAGGATACCGGACACCAAGCTGCGCCAGGACATCGCATCCTGCCTGTTCATGGCGGCCGATGTGGTGAACCGGCTGTTCATCATTGACGAAAGCGAGCAGACCCAGGCAGGCGAGAGAGAGGAGGTCCTACGTACTCCAAGGGGCAAGCGTGCTGCCAGGGGGCACAGAGGGCGAGAACTGCGCCAGAATCCGGGAAGGGCCAGGCCATGATGGACAAGGACGTCGAAATCCTGCGCCGGATGTTATCACAGCCAGGACGGTGGCTGGTGCACGTGCACAGCGGGCACATCGTGAAGGTGGCCAGGGTTGCGCCGGAGATGTCGGCGGACGCGGTGCTGGACAATTCGGCTGCCAGGGCTTCTCCAAAGCCCGCTTCTTGTCGTGGTGAGATGTGCTAGGGCCGAAGCATACTGCTCCGTCCCCTTGGTGGCCATCATCCTCACCCGTGCTGGCATAAACGGAAAGCCCCGGCTTACAAGGGCCGGGGCTTCTTGTGTAGGACATTCTTTCACTGTTCTACAGTGACAGACGCCAGCGAAGCGCAGCGGAGCGGGTGGCTGGAAGCGCAGGTTAGGCGCGATACTGCTAGATGTCTATGCTACCTGTCGTTGATGCGATTTCCATTCCTGCTGTCTGGTGAGATTGAATCTGCAAGAGTTCCACTGGTGCTCCATCGTCAATGATAAAGGCTACCATTACTCCGCTGGAGGGGCTATAGGGTTCTATCAGTACTTGTTTGCCAATTAGCGCCTGCGGCAAATCATCTACTTCAAAAGCAACATGCGGGATTGTCTTTACAAGTTCTGGGAGAGGGCTATCCTGTTCAAATCGCATCCACTGAATCCTGTATGGGCTGGTCTCATATCCAGAAACATACATCTTGAACTGTGGAAGATAGGTCTCCCCTTTGTGTTTGGCGGTCGTCGGAATTCCTAAATGATGGTACTTCATTGACTACTCCTCCTTGAGTAGGATAGCCACTGGCCGCGCCTGACGGACGGGAGTCGAGCCGCCCACGGGTGAAACAACGTGCCCAACAACCAAAGACCCGCTGCTTTGTGTCAGGGATAGACTCTCGACTCTCCGACTGAAGGCATCTGGAATCTCTCGTAGGTCGAAGTAGCTTCATCCCACAGCAGCCAACCGTACCGGTCATCTTCTAGGGGATAAGCAAACGTGAAGGCAGCCTGGGCAATCCGCCCATCGCTGGTCATTTGGGTGACCTCCACCGTCACCTCACTCAAGGCAACCACCTGACCAACCTGCATGGGATTCTGGGGGTTGTAGGAAAATCCTTCGAGCGTCCGGTACACGTTTTCCAGATGGACGTGAGTCACCATCCCGGTGGCATCGTCTACGATAGGGCCGGGCAGCGGTGTGTACCCGCCCTCCGGCGTCACGATAATCGTCCGATCATCCACCCGCTCGATGTGTACAGGCGTGAATCCAGACGAGAGGTAATTGATCGAAGCGGGAATTGGCTCGTCGGTGAACAACCGCTGAGGCAGACCGGCGGCATAGATCATCGTCCCGGGCGGGTTGATTACGTACAGATGCTGCTGGGATAGCTCCGGATCGCTCCCAAATTCAGCCACCTGGGCCTGACCCTCCGCCATCGTGCGCGTGGAAGCCGGGTTTGAAATCACCACAATGGGGGAAACGATGAGATACGTGATCAGGAGGAGGGGGGTGGCAATCTTCAGTAGCACCACCTGGAATGTGGTCAGTGGCCCTGACCTCTTGACGGTGGCGACATCGACAAAGAGTTGCCCCGCCAACGCCATCACGCCGAGGCTAACAAGCCCAAGATTGCGATTTTGGGGTATGCCCGAAACGAGTGGGATCACCGCGGCCAGCAGCCCGATGAGCCAGAAGGCCGATGTTCGATGCGCCTTCAAGACAGGATAGGCAGCCAACGCCAACAACCCAAGGGGAATCAAGCAGATCGCGGCAAGAACCCCTGCTGCCTGTGGCGAGAAGGCGAGGATCAATTCGACCACCGGCAGCCCAACAGCGCTGAATAAGAGCACTGGGAGGCGAGTGAGCATCTGCGTGATGAAATCGACCGGGTTCAGGATCGGATCGATGTAGAGGAGCGTTCCGCTGGCCCCATAACCCAACGCTGTATATGTCAATCGCCAGACCACCGTAGTCAGGACAAATGGAACGATCCGTTTGACCCTGCCCAGCCATTTGTCGCGGTCCAGTACCAACAGATAGGCGAAGAGATAGGCGAAGGTGACCAGACCCATTTCGGAGGCAAGCAGGGCCAGCACGTAGACGCCACACGCCCCGGCGATGTAAGGCCATTTCCGCCTCGACACCCCCTGATGGTACAGCCACACACACAGCACGCTAAAGACCATGGCAATCACGGCGTGCCGGTTGCTGATCCAGCCCGCCGGGCCTGTGAACACGTCGTCCACTACGAGCAGCAGGATGCTGATCCCGGCCACGACGGCGCTGCCGGACACGCTTCGATACAACTGGTAGGCCAGAAGGATCAGCAGGCAGAACCACAACAAGCTGTGAATGTGCATCAGCAGGGGCGTGTCCGGCCACAGGCTGTAGTCAAAGGCCAGCGTCAGTGAGGATAAGGGCCGGAAGAAGTTGGTCTTTATCTGGTCTGAGGTCCACCAGGGAGAGCTCCCCTTATCTAGCTGAAAGGCAAATCGAGTTGATCCCCCCGACGAGAAGCCATACAAGTTCAGTGGGGAATTCAAGATGACCTCTTCCGGCACATTGAGCTTCTCATAGGCCTCCGGGGAGAAATTAAGACGGAAACCATAATCATCTTGAAAGAAGCCAGTGAAGAGGAAGGGGGTATACAGGAGGATGGCAGCGATCAAGACAATGACGATCCAGTATCGCGGGGCTATGACGGGTCGAGCCACCTGCCCGATGCGATGGTAGAGTGGAAATGAATGTGGATTGTACGTAGTGAGACTCCTGGGGCAGCGCTGCCTTAGCGATTATGACCCGGTCCAACAGCAGCGGCGTGTGCGAGCGCCAAGGGTGTGCAGCATCCGACAATTGCCGGGGCTTCATGGATCAACTCGTCGTTCTCAAGGGCCTCTACCATGAATAGGGCATAGTCCACGCGGCGGGTAATGTTGCTCTCGAGGATGGGATCGCCTACATGCCTACTCCACACAGGCAATCCCTGGCTCTCACCCTCTTCGATGTCGCTTCCCCGCACGACCGTCCACCGGGTGTCGCTGGCAAACACCCGCCGGCACGCTTCCACCTGGTCATCAATATCCACGAGGCGGGTGAGCCGCCCGAGCCAGCGGGCGAGCTTCTCCTCTCTTTTCAAGGACCGCGGGTACACATCCTTGCCGTCACGAGTGATATGCCAGCCGCAAGAAAAGATGAGGCGCGCCCCGGGCTGCGCGTGGTCGAGTACGGCCTGGGCCGTTCCCGACGAGTAGTGGTTAGCGCCCCAAGGCACCAGCACGGTGAGCACTCCGTCACACCCTGCGACCGCTTTCTGGATGACCTGCGGGTCGTTCGTCGCGCCGGGAATAACGGTGATGCGCCCCTTGAACGGTTCGAGCTTGCCTACGCTGCGTTCTCGACACACGCCAACCACCTCGTAGCCCCGATCCAGCGCGTGCTGCACCATGTACTGCCCGAGCTTCCCGGAAGCCCCCACGATACAAACTCTCTTCATTTCGACCTCTTCCTCACTATGAAATGTTCATACCAGTTCCCCGTCCCCTCCTCCTCGATCACCAGCCCCGCTTGTCCAATCCACGCCCGCACCTGCTCCAGCGACGGACAATAATGGTACGCCGCTTCATCCGCCTCGTCCGCCAACACCACGGGCAGTTCCAACGTCCGCTCGTAGGCTTCCTCTACCTTGTCCGCCACTTCCCCGAACACCACTGGCAGTCCCCGCCCCAACGCCTGCTCGTAGGCTTGCTCCAGCTCTTCTGCCTCCGCCAGAACCACCGTAAAATACAGCACCCCACCTGGCTTCAACGCCTCCCGGAACCCTCGCAGGATCCCCGGCCAATCCTCCGGGCAGACGTGTTCCATCGCGTCCATGCAGATCACCCCATCAAACGCCTCTCGGAAATCCATTTCTTGCAGGCCCAACTTCTCATACCGCGCCTCTGGGAAGCGCTCCCTCGCCCGCGCCAGCATTCCCGCAGACTGGTCGATGCCCACAACGCTGTGCCCCGCCTCCAGCAACATCCCATCATACCGCCCCGCCCCACACGCCGCAGACAGCAGGGTGCTACGCGGGGCCACCCGCCCCAAGAACTTAAGGAGATACTCACGGTGCGTCTCGTTCGCATACAGCCCGAACGTCACCCAATACTCCGGCGACAGATGATCGTACAACGCCTCCGCCTTGTCCCGCATCTGCTTTAGCCACTCTGCTCGTTCCATCGCCCTCACCCCTCCTGGAAATTGTTATTCGATCTCGGCGCAGCAAAGCCGCGCAAAGCCCGGAATGTCAAGCCCATCTGTCCTTTGAGCGAGATAGCGTTGTCTGATGTCAGAGGCGGACAGGTCCTCGACAACGCGAAAGCCAGCAGAGAGCAACATCTCCGCCATCTCCTCCGCGTCAAGAAGGGTCTGCATCGGCTCGCCTCGACGTGTGCCTCCTTCATCGAGGGCTTCGAATAGCTGTAAGTCTGAGGGCGACATCGTTGATTTGGGCTGGAAGTAGTCGAGGGCAATTCGGCTGCCCGGCGCACAAACCCTGGCCAGCGCTGTGAACGCCTCCTCAATCGCTCCATGGGTGAGATAGCAGATCGTGCCGAGCCACGACACGAACGCGCTGGCTCGGGGGTCGAATCCGTGGCTGGGTAGCACGTCGGCGATAGACTCGCGCTCGAAATCCACCGGAATGAGGACAAGGTGTGATGGCAATGCGCCCATGCGTGATCGGATGCGGGCATCCTTCCATTGCTGCGTTGCGGGATGATCGAGCTCGAACACGGTGACCCCTGGCTCGTCGTGACGGAGGGCCCAACTGTCGAGACCAGCACCCAGGATCACGTACTGGCGGCAACCATCGCGTATGGAACCCTCAAGGCTATCTTCCGTGTAACGACTCCGGACAACGACGAAGACGCTGATTGGCCGGACCTTGGCGAGAAGGGGCCGCCAGAAGAGCCAGCGCAGTGGGGCTAGGCGAAGGATTGCACTGAGTGGCGGGCCGAGCAGCCAGCCTGCGGCGTTATCCTCCAGGATGGGCGGAGGATCGTACATGAGGTGGTATGCCCTGTGGGCTGCCGCGAACTGAGCAGTTGCGCTAGGCTTCATTGGTGTCCCTCCAGACTGACAGAATGCGCCGGCTAACTATAGTTGTGCCAAATGGTGCGTATTCCGATGAAGTCGTCCACGAGTTCCGGGCATGTCGTCCACCAGTCGGAGCGAAGCGACGCTAGCGTGCACATTATACACTCAAGTGGTCGGCATGGGCAAGGAGGAGTTGGTCTTGCGGCGGGATTCCCCCTTGAGATCGAGCCGATAGGCGTTGTGGACCAGGCGGTCCAGGATGGCGTCCCCGATGGTGGGATCGGGGACGCGGGCGTGCCATTCTGCGACAGGCACTTGAGTGACGACAGTTCGGTGAGTTAGTCAAGAGGTGTCGCCTGTTTTGCGGGGGCGATTTTGGGCCCCGCCCACGAGTAACACGGATAATCGGATACATCAGGTAGGTGATCGGTCATAAGCTCCTCCAGTGTGAATGTGCGAGCGCCGGGGTCGGCGCAGCGGGTCGCCAGGGTAGCGGCTTTCAGTGCAGCTCGCTCGGCCAGCAGGCATGGGCCTTGCCCCGAGTGGACCTGGCTGGGAGTAAGCATATCGAGGCGGGTGTGGGGATGCACATCGTTGTACCACGGATAGAAGTGCCGGAAGTAGCCTTCGGCTTCGGCTTGGTCGGCAAAGTAACCAGGGAAGGCGGGCTGGGTTTTGATGGTGGCAAAGTGCGACTCGATGTACGGGTTGTCGTTGGGCGTGCGCGGCCGGCTGAACAGTTGCGGGATGCCGAGCTTGTGGAAGTAAGTGGTCGTCGAGTGCGAGCGCATCTGAGTACCCCGGTCGCTGAGCGACTTGGGCCAGGTGTGAGCAGGTTGGTCGAGCAAGCCTTCGTTGATCAAACCGTGATCCCACAAGGTCTGCACCTCGGCGCTGACCAACTGAGGACTGATGCGCCAGGCGATGTTTTTGCGGCTCCAATGGTCGAGCAAGCTGTACAGGTACAGGAAGACACGTGGCTCCCAGTATGCAGGCAGGTGATGTCCCAATCCCACAACTGGTTGGGGCCGTTGACCCAGTCCGTATCTGGCGCAGTCCGTCCCCGCCTCTGGGAAACTTGCCGCCCGCGTTGGCCATTGCAGTTCAGCATGCATTCATACTGCCAAATGGTCACATGCGAGACATACGTGGGGCTGGGGGCGGTCTCAAGGCCAGCGCCAGCTCGCGGCAACTGGCATCGGCGTGCTTGGGCGACCTGCCTGCGCAGGCAGGCTGGATCAGGGCGATGACTGCCGCCGCTTCGCTGGCCGTGAGGGCATTGTACGGGCGGGGCCGCATCACCGCTGGCGCTGCGGCTATCCCCTCGGTGGCGAGCAGGACTGGAAGGGGCTGCACCGGCGCTTGCCAGCGTTGCACGGTGCGCGGCGACAAGCCCAACACCCCGCAGGCCCGCTCGGTCGTCAGCCCATCGGCTTTGGCTGCGGCGATCAAGTCCAGCATCACCTGGCGTTCCTCCGGCGGGAGTCGTTGGCCCGGGAGCGGGAGCCTGACTCCGCACGCTCTTTTTTTTCGAGCAACGCGAACGACACGCCCAACTCTGCCAGGGCGCGCGTCTTTTCAGCCAACTCTTGCTCGAGTTGCTGGATCCGTTCTGGCGAGAGATCCGTCGGCTGGCGCCCGTGGCGGGATTGGGCTTTCAGCCCGGCCAAGGCAGCACTCTCCACGGTGCGCTCGATGATTCGCAGATCGTCCAGGTGCACCCCGTATTGGCGTAAGATCTCACCCAGCGGCGCGTCGGGTGAACGAGTCGCCAGATACAACTCGAACTTGCGAGCGGCAGTCAAGCGCGGACGACGTTCAGTGTTTGACATGGTTCGATTTCCCTTCGGGTACCAGTGGGAGCCAGTGTGGTCGGGTGACTGCGCTGTGGAAAGTGTGGACAGCAAACTGCGCTGCCCACACTTCCCACAGCGCCTACTGCTACGACTGCCATCCCTACTCTACCACACTTCTCCAATTAGTACTCCAAAAGGCGACACCTTTTAGTTTAACACAGCGTGCCATTCTTGCGGTCTTTTTGTTTGTATTCATTTTCTATCTCCTTTGAATAGGGAATAGCCCGACAGGCCAATGCCCACAACGTATAAAGCGCTCAGAATAATATTCACTTGCCAGCGTGCGTTTCCAATGGGTGCGGAGGCGATAAAGGCCAATATCTCGACAAAGCCAATCGTGATCAACAACGCCCAAAATGCCCATTTTTGGCCTTTGCTTAGACTTAACCGGATAACGAACCAAGCCAGTACTGAGAGGGCAATCGCGTAAGAGTTATACAGGATTGTCAAACAATTGAGAGCCGAAATGACTCTGGCGTCAAGTCTAGCGATTTCAGATTTTTCAAACACCATGCCCAGAAGCGGTGAGTTTCCAATGTGAAAGACGACAATGGTCAGTATCAAGGAGGAGATAAGAAAATTGAGGCCGCTCCATAAGGAGAGAAATCTCGAGCCTGCTTTTAGCATTTTGGCTTACTCCTTCACTTCAGGGTTAGTCCACTTCCAGGCAAACCAGATAATTAGCAACATGCACGCAACTTCCACTGTTGCAAAAAATACATAGTACGGACCGTGTCCGCCACGTACAACGTAAAGAATATTTAATGTGCCAATAACGATGTTTACCCAGCGATTTACTTTGTAGTTCAATATCCAGGACAGGATAACCATGGCAATCGAAGTTTCCATTAATATTGCGCCTACCACCAAACCTCCCGCAGGCATTGGAGCTCCTGCCATTACTTCGCGGATCGGAGATGTGGGATCCATTAAAGAAAGAATATCTGCATAAGCCATATTGAGTACTACAAATATCCATAACAACGAAAGTTTTACTTTTGGATCTATTCCGGTAGTCGATTTGTTTGTGTTCATTTTTTCTCTCCTTGTTTTTTGTGGGTAATTCCTACCGTGATAACGACGTTGCCTTTTTTATGTCCTTGCTCAACATAGCGGTGCGCCTCGACGATTTGCTCCAGCGGATAGATCCGGTCTATGGCCGGTTTGAACTTGCCCGCCTCGATCAGTTCTTTGAGCAGGAGCAGGTTTTCGAGCTTGTCGCCGCCGTCTGAGTCGGCATGGACATTGATGTAGACGCCGCCGGGTTTGAGCGCCTTTTTGCCCTGCGCTGGTGTCAGTTTGCCGACCGCGTCGAAAACCACATCGTAGGTCGCGCTGTTTTGGGTGAAATCCTGCCGGGTGTAATCGATCACCTGACTCGCCCCCAGCGATTTGACCAATTCCAGGTTCGCGCCACTGCACACCCCGGTCACGTCTGCCCCGAAGTGGCGGCTGGCAAGCTGTACCGCATACGTGCCCACCGCGCCGGAAGCGCCGTAGATCAACACTTTTTGTCCGCGCTGGATTTTTCCCTTTTTGAGACACTGCCAGGCCGTTTGCCCTGCGCCGGGGATGGCGGCGGCCTGCTCGTAAGTGAGATTGGCCGGTTTGATGGCGATCACCCCGTTTTCGGGCAGGCATTTGTACTCGGCATGCCCGCCAAAATTGACGGCGAAGGTGGAGGCGAAAACCGGGTCGCCAGGCTTGAAGCGGGTCACCTTCTTGCCGACAGATTCAACTTCTCCAGCCAGTTCCATCCCCAGGATGGGGCGTTTGGGCCTGCGCCACCCCAGGAAAAGGCGCGCCATGAACTTCTGCCAGCCAGAGACGGGCAGGTTGAAACTGCGCATGATGGTATCGCCGATGGTGACGGTGGTGGCATGGACTTTGACCAGCACTTCCCTGTCCCGGGGCGCGGGTTTTTCTATCTCCTTGAGCTGAAGAACATCCGGTGGCCCATATTTTTCATATGCAATCGCTTTCATTTTTCTCTCCTTCTTGGAACGCTGTAGATGAGTTTCTCAGCCAATCTCAATTCATGCTGGCTTTTGATCCTTTACACCCCTAATCAGAAGCCACAAGTAAAATAGCAATTCTCCAATAAACGCAAACAAGCCAAATATCGTCGCATCGAAGTATGGAAAAAGAAAGAATAAAACAGCCAGTACCGTATAGCATAAACCTCCAAGCATCAACAAGATGCCCAGAATTCTGGGAAGGAAACCCGACTTGAAAACTAAATAACCAAGGAGAAGTACCCAAAAGGAAAAAAACTGGGGGATAAATGTTCCATATTTGCGCAAATCGAGAAAGAACATCACCAGGGCATTCAATTGATCTGCTTTGAATGCCGTTAAATAACCAGCGCCACTCGATAGCAGCAGGACAGCAAAATGGTTAAGCTCATTGAGCAGTGTGATAGGAACACAAACCAGAGCGAATATGACCATAAGCGATGCAATGGTTTTGTTAACCGGTTTGAGTAATTTGTATAAAATCAGCGGCAATAACATCAATAGCGCCTGGCGGATTAGCTCGCTCACCAGGGAAAGACGGAAGAGCGCTTCAGAAGCCGCAATATTCCTGACGGTTGCCGCGGCGTCTCCCGGCACAATCATGCCCGGACGAATAAAAAGTTCAGTGGACATCCCCAGAAAAAATATGATTAGAAACACGAACGCTGCAACTCTTGCGATCTTTTGGGGTGAATTAATGCTTTCTTTGTTAGTCATTGTTTTTCTCCTGGTATCACAGGTTTTTATTGGTAGTTGACACCACCGTAAAGGTGAAGGGCTCTCCGCTCTCAGGAGTTGAGAGCCCTTCATTCAGGTAACATTAAGCGGGTGGGTAACTCCCCTAGGAATGAGCAGTTACACTTCGTTTAATCCCTTTTAGCAGACAGGGCAGCGATCGCAGATGGATTGAATCCCTTGACGATAAGCCAGACCGCCATTACCATTTCCTGTGGCGCCAACACCATTTCCAAATAAAACCCATAGCTGGTTTCTATGTGAAAGAAAAGCATCAGGGCGTAAGCCATCCAGGAAACCACGCCGATCAAACCCCAGACGGACAACCAGCGGGGGATCAGCCGGGTGCGGTAGAAGGAGAGGTATAAACACGCAGCCCCAATGAGAAAAAAGATGGGTCCGACCGTGGCGAGGCGGTCTTGGAACTGATACAAGACATTGCCCATGGACTGCAAAGCAGCCGAATCAGCCCCGGTGGCAATGTATTCGTTGCCAAGCGCGACCAGTGTTAAAAAACCGAGGGCCGTAAGTAAATAAGCGGTTCCCTCCAGTGCCCCGCGGAAAAGGACCATTCCCATCGCCAGCTCTTCGCTATCTTTTCTAAAGATCGGGTAGAGGAAAACCGTCATCGCCGTCAGTGAAATCGCCATCATTAGGGTAAAAAATGCACCCCCGGTAATCCGGGACGAATTAGCGGCAACGAGGCCCAGCATATCCACACCGGCAAGCGGTTTGCCAGTTGAGACCGAGGAAAGCACTTCGCCGCCAATGACTAAGCCCAAAACCCCAAAGACCGTCCCCAGGAAGTAGAGGGCGCCCGCCATCACTGCATTCATTCTGTACGTATTCATTTTTTTTTCCTTTTTTGAACGATATGGATGAGATTCATTGAATTGGGTTGTGTCCGCTTTTTAAGGTCTATTCCACGAGCATTACCATGGTGCTGAGCGGGGAGGGTTTTAGGGAGGGTCTTCAGCCCTCCCTCTCCCCGATAGTGCAAATCTATGCCGCGCTCAAAAGCTAGTTCGTCTCTGTTTTCGCAGACAGAGAAGCGATTGCAGATGGATTGAATCCTTTTACGATCAGCCAAATCCCCAGAACCATTTCCTGCACGGCGATTGGAGCCGCCAGGGGAATATAGCTGGTAATACGGTTACCGCTGAACAAGGCCAACACGCAAGCCACCATCATCAGGATGATCGCGACGATACCGAAGCCCGAGAGCCATCGGGGAATGAGCCGTGATTGGAAAAAAAGGTAGTAGTACATAAATGCACCCAGGCAGAAGGCGAACACCGCCAACAGCCCGGCGTGGTCGCGTATGCTCACCAACAAATCGCCGATAGCCTGAAGCGACGTACGATCGGCAGCTCCAGCAGTTATGAACTGCTGGCTGAGTGTCAGCAGGGACATCAGGCCCAAGTACACGACCATGTAAAAGGCCGCCTCAATAGTCCTGAAGATGACAGATCCGAGAGCCAAGCCTGCATTCCACTCTTTCAGGACCGGATACAACGAGATGGCTATGCCGACACTTGTAAAAGCGCTGATGATCCAGAGTAACACTGCTCCGGCCACCTGGTTCGGATGTGCGGAGACCCGGGTGAGGTAATCCGTACCAGTCAGATCAGGTGTGAGCGGCGTAGCCAGGATGGGACCCATTAAGGTCGCAATGATGAAAATCACGCCTGTAATGACCGCAATCTTACGAAATGAAAGTTTAACTTTTGGATCTATTCCGGTAGTCGATTTGTTTGTGTTCATTTTTTCTCTCCTTGTTTTTTGTGGGTAATTCCTACCGTTATAACGACGTTGCCCTTTTTGTGCCCTTGCTCGACATAGCGGTGCGCCTCGACGATTTGTTCCAGCGGATAGCGTCTATCGATGACGGGTTTTATCTTCCCCGACTCAATCAACTCTGTGAGGAAGACAAGATCTTTGATCTTCTCCCTTGACGGTCTCAAACCCGCAGCCATAAACTTTACCTTTTTGCTGCCGCTCCATGCGGTCCACAATGCTTGAAGCATGATTACCGGAGTTGGGACCGTTGTAAGATAAATGCCATCATTTTTCAGCGAGTCTTTGCACTCTGAAAACGAACACTTGCCTACCGTGTCAAAAATAATGTCATAGGTCTTGCCGTTTTCTGTAAAATCCTCTTGGGTGTAATCGATCACCTGATCGGCCCCCAAAGATTTGACCCATTCCAAATTCGCGGTACTGCATACCCCGGTCACCTCCGCCTCATAGTACTTGGCCAGTTGTACCGCAGCAGTGCCAACCGATCCAGAAGCGCCATAGATCAGCACGGTCTGTCCACTCTTGATCTTGCCCTTATCTCTCAGAAAAGGCAGCGCGGTTAATGCCCCATTCGGAACGCTTGCGGCTTCTTCGTAGCTCAGATTGACCGGCTTGATGGCTAACGCCCCGTCTTCAGGCATACATTTGTATTCAGCGTAGGCGCCAAACGCGCCTATTCCAAATACCTGGTCGCCTGGCTTAAATCGGGTCACAGCTCTGCCTACAGCTTCAACTTTCCCGGCCAGCTCTTGCCCCAGGATCGGGTTTCTGGGTTTCAGAAGACCGTTAAACCCTGGAGAAACTCTCATGTCTGGGTCTTCTTTTACGACTGTTGTCGCATATATTTTTATAAGCACCTCATTCGCTTTAGGGGTGGGCTTTCCCACCTCTTGGAGGCGAAGAACCTCTGGTGGGCCAAATTTTGTGTAAACAATTGCTTTCATGAGCATTCCTCCACGATTACTTTTCAATATCGGAGAGGTTGAGAGTTAACCTCTCCAATACTCTTGTTTGCTGTTGAAACTTGAAGTCGAAAAGGCTGTTGGTATTACGCTGCTCGGCTTGGGTTGCTGTGCAGCAGCACAATCCCCAGCCAGACGAACCAGATGATTTGGCTCAAGCCAAAAATTCCGACCATGACCTCGGTCAACCCTGGGATAAGGGAGATGATGCCCACCGCGCCAACCAACAAGCCGAGGATATTCAGGCCCTTGGGAAGCCCGCCAGCCCGCAGCGCGGCCAGGCTGACCAGCAGCGTCAAAAGGCCGCCCAGGATTTCGCCATTGCCGTTGCCCAGCCCGCTTGCCACGGATTCAATTCCCTGCCAGGTCAACGCAGCCTGGGCCGGGTCTTTGGCATAGAGCGCGACGACAGGGGCGATCCCGGCATTCGAGACCATGCCGCTGGCAATCAGCGAGCCAGCCCAGATAATCCCAATCGCGGTTGCCACCTGCATGATAGCCGGTGCGCCGGACTTCAACCGGTCGTACAACGCCAGCGACAGGACAATCAGAAAAACGCCAAAGAACACGTACATGAGCAGGTTGGTCGAAAAGGTGACCATCTGTTTCTCGACGAGCAGGGCCACCTTTTGGGCCGGGTCGGTTATGCTGGGGTAGTCCAGAACGACGAGAAAGATAACCATTCCGATCAGGTAGGCGACTGCCAGGTACAGCGCGGCGAAACCGCCAAATTTCTGCAAGGTTTTCATGTTTATCTCCTTTTTTGAACGATATGGATGAGTTTTACTATTTGACATCTGGCGCATCTGCCGGAACTAACCTTCAGGGTTGCGCCACTTCCATGCATACCAAACAATGAGTAAAGTAAGCGCGATTTCTACAACACCAGAGAATATATAGTAAACCCAGGTCTCCCCAATCAAATTACTAATATTGACAAACGTATACAGTACACCCAAGATGATGTTTGCCCAGCGATCCACTTTAGGCTTCAGTGTTAAGGATAGGAAAACCATAACAGCAGGAATTATCATCAATATTGAGGCTAATAACAACGAACCTTGAGTCACTGGAAAAGGACCCATTCGTCCTGATATCATTTCCTCTATCTGACCCGTCCTAAATAATGAATATATGTCACAATATATGTACACTAGCATCAGAGCTACCCATAATGCTGAAAGCTTCATCTTTACATTTATCTTCACATCTTCCTTTTCGGTGGTCTTGCTGTTTGTATTCATTTTTTTGTCTCCTTTTTTTGAACGATATGGATGAGTTTCATTGAATTAGACTTGCATAAAATTGTGGTCGCCACCCGGTTACCGGGGGGTGAAATGGGCTAGAAATGTTATCAAAGGCAAACCTCCTTTCCAAGTAGCTTATATCCATTTACTATTTGACGTCTGACATATCTACCTGGCCGGGTTCAACAGGACTGACCGAGACCAACGGCAAACCTAAATCACGCACTTTTTTGAGCAATCCATGCAACGCGGCCTGATCGATCACCGGGCCGGCTAAAAGCGTATCGCCGTTGTCTTCCAGCGTGATGGTCAGGCCGCCAAACCAGTCTGTCCACTGAGAATCCAGATGGCCTTTGATCCTGATTTGATAGACCACGCATCCCCACTGCCGTTGGCATCTCCTCAATCCTATGGTACACTGCACCTGCCAGCCTCCTGTATGTGTTTGGGCTGGGTACAGTGTACCCCATTTTCACAGGGCTGGCACTTTCATTGTAATCCCGTGCCAGCCCCGTCCTGGCCCTTTCTACGAACCCGCTAGCCCTGTTTCCCCCTATTTCTTGTCCCCCCCGTGATACGCTCACTGTCCCAGTTCAGCAGTGACCATGTGCGCCATAACGGCGCGGCGGTAAGCCACGAGAACTCTGCATAAATGCCGAACAAAGCGAAGATATTTATGCGGAAGCGGCGGGCGGGGTCGAAGGCACTTCGATGTTAGCCGTCAATACTCATGCTGCATTGACGTCTTCGTTGGTCGCGCATTCTTATTGTACTACAGCTTTGGCAAAAGTCAATACGCAAATTCTTCGATTGTATTCCCGTTTGGTCATCGAAAAAGGGCGGATAACGAACGCCATGCCCTCTAATCCCTCTATTTCTTGTCCCCACCGTGATACGCTCACCGTCCTCTGCGACCTGGCGATAGGAGTTGCGAGCTACCGGCCGGCGAGGCGCAGTATCCGCCATCATGCCCTTCACCTGTACCTCGGCACCGCAGCCAACCTCCGTGTTCTGTGCCCAAAATCCATTCCGGTAATCAGCGGAAGATCGGTCAATCCTGCTTCTTCTGCTACTACCTGGAGTAACACTTTGTCATATTCTTCAAACTTCTCAGGAGGAACTGGCCCACCGGGCCGAGCGAAGAGTAGCCCCGACAACCTTGGCAGGATTCCCAATGCAGCATACGTGCGCAATCCATACTTGACCACCTCTGGCGACGGCGCATCCTCAGATGTGTCCAGAAATAGAATCGCATCTCGCCAAACGTCAGTTTGAGGCCAGAAGTCAGTTCCACGCAACCAGTCTAGCACTTCAAAACAGCCACCAATGAGATGACCTTGTTGAACACCTCGCCCCTGGAGAAAATGCCACGCAGGTGACGCGTTAAGTTTGCGTCGCCGTGTTTGATTGGCAGGCTCGGCCCAATCAATCCTTTCGACTGTCCACCCGTTCGTATTAGGCGCAATATGCCCTATCGGTTCTGTGGAAAAAAGGGTCTTACGTACCGACTCAACCATGTAGGGAAACATTCCCCCATTCTCTGCAAAACCAGCCATAATTGACGGGCCGTAAAACGTGACCAATCCGGCTCTAAAACAGGCCAAATGGGTAATCGTGGTGTCTGAATATCCCATAAATATCTTGGGATTCGAACGGATGACATTCAGGTCCAGGTAAGGAAGAAGTCGAATTGAATCATCCCCACCAATGGTGGAGATGATGCCTTTAGTCGAGTTCAGACCAAGGGAAGACAAGGGAGTATTCCGATGAAAGGCATGCGCATTTTTATGTCGTGTACCCTGGGGGTGCTGTGGTTGGCGGGCGGCCTGTGGTTGCCGGCCGATCCCACGGGCTCAGGTGGCCCTGGGGTGCGGGCAGCAGAGCCGGACAGTGTACCCGCCGGGCTGACTGCCGCCGAGTGGCAGACGCTCCAGGGGCAGTTGGCCAAGTTGACCGCCGGCGGCGGTGAGCCGGAGGACTGGTTTGGCTGTTCTGTCGCTGCGGGCCCTGACGTCATTGTCGCCGGCGCACCCGGGGTGGACGTCGGAGGCCGGGAAAACGAGGGGGCCGCCTATGTGTTCTATAGGGACGAGGGCGGCACTGGCAACTGGGGCGCAGTGGTGAGACTGACGGCCGCGGATGGGGCGGATGTCGCAGACGTAGGTGCGTTGATCTGGGGGGACTTGGCTTTCGAGACGCAGGTCACACCAGCGATCCCAGTGGTCGAGGAAGATTTAGCGGAAGCGGTTATGGCCGGTGGGATGATCGGGGCGACGCCAGGTGAGTGAGGAAGGCTTCGGTTTCGGGGGCGCCCATCTCGGCAGGGTGGCGCTTGTCGTGGAAGAGGATGTAGCGCTTGATCCAACTGACGTAGGCCTCTTCTGTACGGAGAGAGTAGTGCTTGAGCCGTAGGTCGTCACGCACCTGGTCGAGCAGTTTCTTGGGTTGGTTGGGCATTTGGGGCTCCTTTCGGTTGCACGCCGCGGGCTATGGTGGTATATTGGTGACTGAGTGTTCTGGTGGCGGGGACAGATTTCGGGTACATCTATGAATTACAGGTTTCTTAAAGACGATGAACGAAGAAAACGAAATTGAAGAGTTGGCGCCCTGGTTGGTAATCATCATCACATTGATTGGTGGTTTTCTGCGAGTTTTGCTACTCGATCATAAAGGGATGTGGTTGGATGAAACGTTCAGTGTGTGGCTGGCCAACCACAGTGTTGCCGATATGCTGCAATGGATGATCAAGATTGACCAACACCCACCCCTTTATTATCTCCTGCTCCATTACTGGATAGCACTCAATGGGGATACGCCCTATTATGTACGTCTGCTTTCAGCACTATTCGGCGCAGGCACAATCCCGATTATTTACCTGATCGGCAAACGCATGTCTGGTGCGATAGTGGGATTGGCGGCAGCAGTGATCCTGGCTCTTTCGCCTTTTAACATCGCCTACGCCCAGGAAACGCGCATGTACACCTTTCTGACGTTCAATGCAGCCGTGGCGATTTATGCACTGGTCAGATTGCTTGCGGATTCACGCTCCGTCAGGCCTATCGGCAGCCAATTTCGGGAATATCTGCATGCCTGGCGTACGTCTGGGCCGGTTGAACCAGACAACGGAGGATATTTCAGCTATAAGGTTGAACCCCGCAATCAAACCGGGTGGAGAGCCCGGATGTTCCGCCATCGTTGGTTACCCATCCAGACCATTGAGACTGACTTGGCCTGGGTTGCATTTATCGTGTTCTCGGCTGCGACCATGCTCACCCACAATACGGCTGTCCTTTTCCTTTTAGCCACCAACATCTTCATTCTTGGTCTGATGCTTTTTCAAAGGATAACGAAATCGGGATCTCTACCTGCCTTCCAGGCTCCCTCTTTTTGGAACTGGGTGAAGGCTCAGATTGTCATCTTCTTGCTATGGAGTCCATGGATATTTGCCTTTATCAGTCAAGCCACCAGAGTCTATCAGGAGTTTTGGATTCCTAAACCAAGTTGGGACAGCGTCATCCAGGTACTTGAATCCTTTTTGAACTATTCTATGCTATATCTTGAAAGCAGCCAGGTAATGGTGATGTGGATCCTGTACGCGCTGGTGTTATGTTTAGCACTGGTGCATTACCGGAGAAAAATATCGCAATTCTTATTTCTGGCTGTTCTGTTCGCCCTCCCCTTCCTGGGTGAGCTGATCGTGAGCATCCGCCGACCTATTTTTCTCGATCGAACCCTGATCTGGACAACGGTTCCATTGTTCCTGGTACTGGCAGCTGGAATCGCTCAATTAAGATTTCGCCTTCTTATTATCGCGATGGTGGGGATTTTGGGTACATACTCCCTGTTTTCTGCCGGCGATTATTACAGGTTCTACCAAAAAGAGGATTGGAGCACTGCTGCCGGTTATGTCGCATTATTCGCTCAAAAGGATGATTTGGTCCTTTTCAATTCCAACTTTGTGGTAATCCCATTCGACTATTATTTTAAACCATATGAAAGCCTGTATTCTATCCAGGTAGAGAAATATGGGGTTCCCGTAGATCTGTTCGATAGCGGTATCCTGGAACCAAAGATGACGGATAGCGATATACCCAAGTTACTTTCATTGTTGCGCGGGCATAACAGGGTCTGGCTGGTCTACAGCCATAACTCGTATACTGATCCAAAGGGGCTAATCCCGCAAATACTTGCATCGAAAATGAAATTAATCCAGCAGCGCGATTTTTATGGGGGGCAGGTTCAATTATATTGTATATACTAACGGCCGCCCAACAACCGCATGGCGCGACCCGTTCGCTCAAAACCGGAGGCCAGAAGGCCGAAGGGGGATGAGCGGCACAGGCGAGCACTTTGACAATGGTCTAGAGGGAGCCTCGCGCGGGCTGTTGTGCGATTCTGAAACGGTAGTATCATACCAATAACAGGCGCTGTGTTTGGCTAAAGTGCTGCACATTAACAAGCGAATAGCGTTTAAGTACACCAACCGGTTTCCTTACAGGAGTGACGGCGATGACCCTTTAACACAGTTTTGGGCTCATTGACCCATCTTGACAATGTAGGGCATCGCCAACCCACGAGCGCGGCTCATACCACTGCTGAAGACCAATAGGGCAATGAGTGACCCTTGTACGTAATGTGTGGGGGTTGGCGATCGCTGTCACTTCTGGCCTCTTGTGGTCGGTGGTGAGATAATCAGCGGTGTTCAGGTGCACGGACTATCATCGGGGCTGGTCCATTCAAGCCGTGCTAAAAACCATTGTGTGTGCACTTGAGCAACCACTGTACGTAACTCAGGCTGAATGGACCTTGCCCCGGCCAAGATGCCGTTGCAAGGAGTGGACGATGACACTGCTAGAAAGGTTGGGCTCTCAACTGCCCTGCCGCTACTACGTGGGCATAGATGCGGGCTACAAAGAGCATGTCGCCGTGGTGATTAGTCTCCAGACCCTCGTGCGTGGCGATGATCGGTGGAAACAGGCACGCTGTGTCCATTTTCCCAGTACACAGGCTGGGCTACGCAAGCTGCAGCACTACCTGGATCACTTCTCCACAGATCACGGCGAGTTTTTCGGCTTGTGTGAGCCAACAGGCGGGCACTATGGAGCAACTGTCTTCCAATACCTCCTCGATCAGGAATACAACATGAACCTGGTTGAAAACGCTACAGTCAGCCATATGCGGGAGACCATGTTCCCTGGCCTACCCAAAACAGACGAGATGGACACGCGGGTGATGGCGCGGATCGGCTACCTGCACGAGGCAGTGGGGGAGGAATTCACCCTACGTCCATTGGCGTTACCTGATGCAGACAGCGCGCACCTGCTGGCACTCTGCCGGGATAGTTGGAAGCTGGGCATCATCATCACTCGCGCCCGCAACCAGTTTACCCAACTGATGGCAGTGACCTTCCCCGAACTGAAGACCTTCTTCACCAGCAGTGTCTCGACAGTCGTGCCCGTCAGATTGGTGGCTGCATACCCCACGCCGGCACTGTTGGCCGAGGCCACAGAGGAGGAAGTGAAGGACGTGCTATGGCAGGCAGGTGGCTACCAGCACGCCCACCGGGCATCTGAACTCTTGGCCCTGGCTCGTGACAGCTCCGGCTTACTGCCGGATCCGGGGCGGGCCTGGAGGTTGGAGTGGTTGACCAACTTCCTGCTGACCAATGTGCAGTATCAAGCCCAACTTGACAAGTGCGTCGAGGGACTGCTCGAGCAGCGAGAAGACTATGAACTGATTGTCAAGGTGCCTTACTCCGGCCCTAATGCGCTCGGCACGATCCTGGCTGTCACTGGTGACGTCGCTCGTTTTTCCAACTACCGGAAGTATGTGGCTTATGGCGGTTACTTTGCTGGACTAGACAAATCGCAGACCATCGACCGCACCAGAATGTCGCGCCGGGGAAACCGGGACATAAAGCGGGCGTTATTCCAGATTGCGGCTCCTTTGGTTTGGTTTGACAAAGGCGTGAATCCTTACAAAACACTGTTCCAGGACAAGACAGCTGCTGGTCGGGAATGGTACAAGGCAATGCCGTTTGTATGTGCAGCGTTGGCCAGACACATCTATCATTGTCTCAAGTTCAACGACCCTTATGACGTCGAGAAGGCGTTCCGGGGCTCGTCGCTTTCCCCTGCCTCGGAAGAGGAGTGGTTGGACTTGAGCACCACCCTCGACGAGAAGTTCGAGGTTATGGAGGTTCACCTCTGCCAGATAGAGGGGTAAACCCTCTATTACGTAACTGTATGTCCAAGCGGGTGCGACAGACACCGTCTGCCAACTCCTGCCCTCCAGGTGAAGGAGAGGGAGCATCACCCTACGTTGGGCGACTGGAAGCGTGTCCACCGGTTACAACGGTTGCTGCTTCGCTCGTGGTCGGCGCGCTGTCTGGCAGTGCGCCAGGTGACGCAGGAGAATCGCGGCAAACGCACGCCGGGAGCAGATGGCGTCGCAGCACTCACCGCAAAACAACGGCTGCGATTAGCCGGGACATTGCGCCGCCTGACAGGCTGGACAGTTGCACCGATACGACGGGTGTACATTCCCAAACCCAATAACCCGAACGAAAAGCGCGGCTTGGGCATCCCGGTGATGGCCGACCAGGCGCTGCAAGCCCTGGGCAAGCAGGCGCTAGAGCCGGAGTGGGAAGCGGTGTTTGAAGCCAACTCCTACGGGTTTCGACCGGGGCGTTCGGCACACTGGACAAGACGACGTTCGGACAGTTGATGCAAGGGGCGCGCCGCCGCCATCCGCGCAAGAGCCGCGCATGGGACTACCATCGCTACTGGCAGCGGCGCGGAGCACGAGACAAGTTCGATGATGGGACGCACTCGCCGGCCTATCATCGGGACACATCCATCCAGATCAGGTATGCGCAATGCCATCCGTTCTCCTCGCTCAGGCCGAGGCTCACCAACCACGGCCAGACACAATCCCATCAATCCTGCGCCAGAACTCTTCGTGTCCCATCCTGAAAGCGGAGGCGATCTGGCTTTCCAACTCACGATGGCGGTAGCGCTGCGCGAGCAGGCTCTTGAGCAGCCCTGGTTGTGTCTCCTCGATGTAGCGCGTGAGCCAGTACCCGCGCACGTAGAGATAGACGATCGCGTGCGGGTCCTGCGCGGTGAAGCGGGGATACCGGCCGGGGCTGGCTGCGCCCGGCGAATGGGCCAGGGCCTCAATGGTCTCTGCTTTGACCGTCGGCCGTCCCAGGAAGCGATCCACCGTCACCATCGCCAACCCCTCGTGCAGCCACACCGGCAGCCTGAGGTGCGAGGTAAATGCATGCACCAACTCGTGGCAGGTGATCTGTTGGACCTTACTGTTCACATCGTCCTGCTTGACGAATATGCGCTGGCCGATGCTCGTGTCGCTCGACTGGATGAGGCGGGGCGGCTTGACCCCGACCATGCGCCGCCGGCCGTATTGCTGCGCCCAACCACCGGCTACTTGCCAGAGCCGGCGGGCGCGCCCGCCCCAGAGCGGCAAGGTGGCACCCAGCAGGATACGCCAATGCCAGGGGGCCGCGTGGAACGTGGGGTGCAGCCACGAGGTCATCACGTAGACGCGCAGGTCTTGGGGTGCAGTAAGCCCCCAGCACTCGTGGATGAGCCGGGCGCTTTTCTCACACGCCTGGCCGATGAGGTGCGCCGCCTCGCGCTCCTCTGGGTCGAAGAACAGCGTCAGACCGTCTAGCGTCATCGCTTCCACAGGTTGCCTCCTTGCCGCCTGGCCATCCACTACGCGACAAGTACTGCCCTACCAATCGGAGCAACCAACGCCGCATGGTTTGCAGTGCAGTTTCCTGGACCGCATCAATCGAATCACGACAACCGTTGTGGATCGTTTCGGCGACGGATGGCGTGCGGGCCAGTTGTTGGCCCTGCTCAGCGTTGAGGAATGCTTTCACCAGCCCGACGTCCTCCCAAGGGACAACGCCCACCGTTACGCTCGGAATACCGGCCTGGTTGAAACTCGTCTCATCCCCACGGGGCAGTCGTTCCATCACCTGTACCGGAGGTGCACCGTCCTGCACCGTCAGCGGAACAATGCTTTGAAGCAACCCGCCTTCCAGATTCGCCCGGGGAGCAACGAGGATGGTATCGCCCACTCCACATATATCCAGGTTGACCATCGCACATGTATCGCCGGGGGACACATGTTTGAGGTAGGCGCGGCTGCCGAAAAGCCCTGGTTCCTCCAGGTCAAAGAACACAACGTCCAACGGGGCAGGCAACGGCCCATTATGGAGGGTGCCGACGAGGTCGAGTAGAATGGCAGCCCCCGAGCCGTTGTCGTTCGCGCCGGTACTGCCGGGGACGCTATCATAGTGCGCCCCAATCACCAGGCGCGGCGTGCCAAGCCCAAACGGCACGACGATGTTTTCGAGACGATGCCCTTCGATCTCCTCACGTTGTACGTTGAAGGAGCAATCCAGGTGTTGCAGTTCGCGCAAAACGGCTGCCCGGCGAGCACTTTGATCCACGACGGCGATCCGCTCAACGTAGGGCAGAATTGGCATCTTTTCCTCCAGCGAGCCGCTGCATCGTCTTCATCACGACCGCAACGACAATCCTGCCAACCTTTTCCAGGCTTGGTGTGTGGATTTGATCGGGCGTGTCTTCGGGACTGTGCCTCCGGTTGCCGCCCGTGCCGATCCCGGTAGCCACGACACCAGCCTGGGAGAATGCCTGTTGATCGGAGCCCATATTGCCTGTCGGCTCAATCTCGATTCCCAGCGCTGTCACACTTTCCTGGATGATCTCAACCAGCCACTCGGGGTGATTCGAGACCATCCATACAGCGACCAGGTCCGGGTTGGCGATGATCTTCCAGTTATTCTGCTGACCATCCAAGGCCCTGTTCTTTATCTGCACAGGGAACTGGCTCTGCCCCTTCTCGGCGGGCATACCCTTCACCCCGCCCAGCATCTCAATGTCTGGCCGTGAGCCACCTCCGACCTGATCCAGGTTGAAGGCCAGGGCGCAGCGCTTCAGGTCGTCCGGGTGGCTTTCCACGTAGACTCTGGAGCCCAGTATACCAAGCTCTTCAGCGCCGAAGGCAATAAAGTTGAGCCGGCAGGTGAGCTCGTCCTCGAGTGCCTTGAAGTAGCGGGCCAGTTCAATCAGCACGCCGACACCTGAACCGTTATCAAGTGCGCCCGGACTATTGCCATAAGCATCCAGGTGCGCCGATACGATGATTTCTGCGTCTGCCCCAGCGCGCGGAACCACCTGGCCGATTACGTTGGCGGATTGGCGTTTTACCGGTTTTCCGTGGACGCGCAGGGTGAAGTGGTCGTCCGTTTGTGCCCGAATATCGGCATAGTCGGCCGTGTGCACAAAAACGATCAGGCGTGGTTGTTGAAAGACCAACCGGAAGTAATCCACAGGTGCAGCGGTCACAATGACCGCATCGTGGATAGCGGGTTGCTCATAGGCTTCATCAGGAGCCTGGGGATCCAACAGCGTCGCTCTTCCCGTAAAAGTGCTCACTCCGCCGTAAGGATCAAAGCCGACGAGGGCAGGGGTGTATGTTTTGCCCCCAATCTCGAAATCTACATCCAAGATCTCAAACGTCTCGAACTCAAATGGCTCTACCACGACTGGAATCCCCAGTTCTGCGAGCCGTTGGCGGACGTACGCGACGGCTTGCGCCTCGTTTTCTGTACCCGCTACGCGGGTTCCCAAAGCGGCCAGGTATACGAGATGCCTGAACGCTCTTTCCACAAAGTCCGGAGGTAAACTCTTCATTTCCTCGTCACGTTCCTTTACAGTCTCGGAAGAAACCTGCCCGTTCTCTGCATGTAGGCCCGATATTCCTCTCCAAAGGCCTGAAGCATCATGTGCTCCTCGCGGGGAGCACGGGCCACGAATCCGGCGATCAGCGCCACCGCGAACAGTACAAAGCAGCCGTTGGCCGTCACGAGCGCAAAGGCGATCCCCACGACAGACATGGCCGTGTACATTGGATGCCGGATGCGGGCATACGGTCCACTGGTCACCAGGCGATGCTGGTCGCGCAACAGCAGTTGGGGCGAGTATTCCCTACCCAACACGGCCTGCGTCCAGGTCCACAGCCCCAGGCCGACGAGCCCCAGGCCGAACCCTGCCCAGCGCAGCCAATCCGGCAAGGGGATCGAGAACGCCCTCAACCATGGCGAGTCGAGCGCGTATGACACCAATACAGCCGCCAGAAAAAGGAGGACCAGCGTGCGGGCTACGAACAGCGCGCGCCCCTCGCGTGCAATCGCTGTGCGGTCAGGCACCGGCCGTTCTCCGGGCTGGCGTACCCGGCGCAGGAGATAGACCCGCATCACCCACAGCCCGCCCAGCAAGACCCAGAAGGCAACCCGAAAGACTGATTCGGCGCTCAGCGTATTACCTCCTGCCAGATCTGCACACCTTCTCCCCACACACCATAAGCCAGCAGGGTGCCATCAGGGGAGAATGCAACCGTGCCAACCTCGTGCTGGTTGGTGAATGTCCTCAAGACACGGCCGGTTTCCACTTCCCATAACTTGAGCGTCATATCGTCACAGGCAGAGGCCAAAAGCGAGCCGTCTGGCGAGAAGTCTAGCCAGTAAGAACCCCTCGTATGCCCCAGAAATTGCTTTACCACCTGCCAGGTGTTCACATTCAGAACCTTGATGGCGTTCTGCGTGCTGGCGACAGCCAGGTACTCCCCATGCGGAGAAAAAACGATGTCATGGTAGTCTATGCGCTCCGTGACGTGACTAAACGTCAAGGTTTCCTGCCAGGTAGATGTGTCCCAGGTCTTCATCACATTTTCAGGCCGTTCGTAGCTGGCCAGCAGCCTGCCATCGGGAGAGAACACTACATTCGTAATGTACTGATGATCGCTGGTCAGGTCCGTCACCTTCTCCTGAGCGTCAACGTCCAGGATCATGATGGTATCGTTGTCTCCCCCAACTGCCACGTATCTACCAGTGGGAGAGAAAGCGGTATCAAAGACGCTTCCTCCGTACGTGAAGGTAAACAGGCTGTTCCCATCCCAATCCCAACCTTTGACCTCACCAGCCGCACTGGCGGTGATGATGGTTTCCCCATCAGGTGAAATAGACATGGTGCCGAGTTCGCTGGGGGTCACCAGACGTGTCCGTTCCACCCACGTCCCTACCTCCCAGAAAATCACCTCGCCGTTCCTGTCGGCGGTAACCAGAGTGCGGCCGTCGGGCGAAAAGGCTAGTGTGAGGATGAAAGAAGAAGGCAGGTCCAGGAAAGCCGCCTTTTCCAGGTGAGAGGAATTTTCGGCACTGATGATCGGGCGGCTCAGAGTTGGTTCTTCGTTGGGCGCCTCAGTTGCTGTAGGAGGTGCCACCGCGGTTTCAGTTGCTGCAGGAGGTGCCGCCGCGGTTTCTGTTGGAAGTGAAGGTGAGACCACCGCGCCTCCGTTGCCCACCTGCCCGCATGCTGACAACAGAGAGATCACTAGAACGCTGATCCAGAGCAAGCGAGAGTTTTTCATCTTTTCCCCCATGAGCGTGATTTTTTCTCACACCAAGACACAAAGGCACAAAGGATTTTCAAGGTTTTGCACAAGATAACTCGGATTCTATTGCGCTTGGGTGGACATGCGCGCCAGATCTTGAGGCACCCAGGCGGCATCGGGGTAGACGTGCTGGCCGAGTTTCAAGACCTCGATCGCCGCCGCCGGCCGCTGGGCTTCTTGCAGGATGAAGACGGCATTCCTCAAGAAGGTCTCGCTGGCATCGTACGCTGCCCGATCCAGTTGCCCGGCCTGCGCGATGGCGGCGTCCAGGCCGGCCTCGTGCCACGTGGCCATCAGCGGCACCAGGAGCGGGGGCCTGGGCGCCTGGGCGTCAAACCCAAGCACCGCGTCGAGCACCGCTCGGGTGATGGCGTCCGTCGCGGCCGGGAAGACGTTGGCCATCACGACCACGGCCACCGACCGCTCCGGCAGGAGCGTCAACTCGGCCTCGTAGCCGACGTCGCCGCCATCGTGCATCACCACCGGAGTGCCCCGGTACTGGCCCAGAAAATAGCCCAACCCGATCCCGGTCTGGCGTGTGTCCTCATGGCCCGTCTGGGCATAAGGTCGCCAGAGCAGCCGGTAACTCTCGGGCGATAGGATGCGGTGGAGCGAGTCACGAGTGAGTTGTGGCCAACCTTGCGAAGGTTGTGGAGCGCCTCCAACCTTCGCAAGGTTCAGATTCGCCAGCGCCCAATTAGCCATATCTAACACGTTCGATTGAAGGGCGCCGCTCGGCGCAGACGCGCGGCTGTAGGGGAAAACGTCGCTGACCGCCAGTCCAGGCATGCGAATGTGGGGGGACGTCGCCAGTGCGGGAGGGACGTCGGGCCTGAAGAACGTGCTGTCGTGCATCCCCAGTGGTTCGAAGATGGCACGTTTGACGCAGGTTTCAAACGGTTCCCCGGACACGCTGGCGATCAGGGCACCCAGCACGTCGAAAGCGAGGCTGGAGTAGGAGAATCCTTGCCCCGGCTCGGCCACCATCTGTAGAGAGCACAGGCTACGCACGTGGCGCTCGAGGGCGCCCTCGTCAATCTCGGGACGATGCCAGCCGTGATCCTCCGGGTCGGGCAGCCCCGAGGTGTGGGTCAGGGCCTGCTGGATGGTGATGGACTGCGACCGGATGTACTCATCCGCGTCGTCACCCAGCCAGAAATAGGGCAGATGCTCGACGATGGCGTCGTCGAGGCGCAGCCGGCCCTGCTCCACCAGTTGCAGGATGGCCGTGGCAACGAAGAGTTTGGAGATTGACGCCTGGTGGAACAGCGAGCGGGTGGTCACGGGCGCCTGGGTCCCGACATCCCGTACTCCAAAGCCCCTGGCGTAGACGACGTCGTTGCCCTGCACCACGCCCACAGCCAGGCCGGGCAGGCCGAAGGTCTGGTGAACCTGTTCCAGGATAGCATTAAGGGTGTTTTCCAACTGCTGGGCGTTCATGCTTTCGCTATGTGTATCCTTCTCACTTTCTCCCGACGTACATTCCGTATCCGAAATACTCGTCGAGGTTCTCGGGTATGATTCCACCCCCGCGCACGCCCCTTACGAACCTCCTGTACGCCGGGCTCTTGACATAAAGGGCCAAGATTCTGCCCCAAACACCCAACATTCCTCCACAGCCATAGCGCCGAAATATCTCTTTGGTCTCATTTCGCGCATTGATCTGATAGGTCTTGGCGACGATTTCTCTCAACCCGGCGTCCTCCAGCAATTTCACCCAACCATCAGCAGTCAAACATTCCACGGAGGCACCCAGATCCTGGGACGCCCACGCGATTATCTCCGGCGGGGGCGGTACTTAGCCAGTGCGAGAAAGCATGGCGTCAGCCCAGTGCCGCAGCCCACGTCCAAGACATATTTGCCTTCGCCGATATGGCACAACTCGACGAGCGCTTCCGTGGCTCCGAGGCCCCCAAAGTGTTTTGTTACGACTACCAACCTTGCGAAGGTTGACAACCTTCGCAAGGTTCGCGCAAGGTTCGCTACAAGAACCGCAAGATCGAATTGGGGGGCTGGCGGTGTTTCCAGCGGCCGTACCACCACGTGAGTGGGAACATGAGCAGCAGCCCCGCCAGCCAATACGGGTACATGCCGGCGATGCTGGTGCCGCCGGGGGTTAGCCACAAGCCCAGCCCGGCGTACAGGAACAGGTGCACGACGTAGAAGAACAGTGGCGCCCGCCCGAAAACGGCCAGGGGCTGGAGAAGCCGCTGCACCCTGGCGCTGGCCAGGCCGAACAGCCCCAGGAGGAGCAGGTTCACGCCCATGGTCAGCAGGCTGAAGGCGATGCTGGGTGGGTATTTGACCACGTTGAGGAAGGCGATCCAACCATCGCCCACGCGCGGGCGGACGTTGCCGAAGCCGTTCAGATAGCGGACCACCACAAAGGCCAGCAGGAGGGCCCCGCCAAGTTTCAGCGCCCGCCCGAACACCTTTCTGGAGCCGGATCGCCAGGCACTGAGATTCTTCGCTGCGCTCAGAATGACAGCGCTGCGCTCAGGCAGAGATTCTTCGCTGCGCTCAGAATGACGGGCGCTGCGCTCAGGCGGAGATTCTTCGCTGCGCTCAGAATGACGGGCGCTGCGCTCAGAATGACAGGGAAGAATCTCCAGCAACCAATGCCCAAACAGCATGCCGAAGGTGACGAACTTGAGCCAGGGCAGGACTGGGTAGTTCGACCAGAGGTGAGAGTCACCGCCGGAGAGAAGCAGCAGCAGGTCGAACGGGCTGTTCCTCTGACCCCACAGGACGGGGTTGGGGACCAGCAGTTCGGTGCCCACGGCCAGCGCGACCGTCAGTAGGAGCAGGACCGGCGGCTTCAACCATACGAGCAGACTGCCCAGGATCATGGTGCCGCCCAGGGCGAACAGGACGCCCACGTATACGTCCAGTTGCCAGCCGGGAGAGAGTCGCCAGGCCTGGTTCTCGACCAGAAACTGCAGGGCGATCAGTAGCGCGCCCCGGATCAGGAAATGGCGGGTCACCGCCCACCTGCTCCAGCCCATCTTGCGGCGGGATTGGGCGAACAGCCATATGCCGGTTCCCATCAAGAAGGAAAAGCCCGGGGCGCACAGGTGGGTGACCAGGCGGGTGAGGAAGGGGAGCGCGCTGGAGTAGGTTGGGAATTCTCCCCCCCAGTGCTCGCCTGCAGAGTGCTTGTGGGCGACGAACAGGTTGGCGTGGTCGAGCGCCATCAAGGCCATGATGAGGCCACGCAATGCATCCAGGGGGAGCAGGCGCGAAGCCGTGCTACTGGTCTTCTGTGAAGCCACCTCGTTGGAAGGCATGTTCAACCTTTCCCCCTTTGCTCTATCCCGATCCTGAGCGGAGATTCTTCGCTTCGCTCAGAATCTGGGGGCGGAGCGGTGGAGAAGAGCCGCTCCGCCCCTGGCAAGAAGTGGTCCGGTGGTCCGTCCGGACTATTCGTACGCCAACGCTTCCCGCACGCTGACCCTGGTGGCCTGCAGGGCCGGCCACAGGCTGGCCAGCACAGCCAGGACTACGATGATCACCAGCCACGCCAGCGTCCCTGTCACCGAATATCGAAAGTACAGGTCGGCGCTCAACAGGGTGTCGCCAACCACCCGCCCGAAGAGCCTGGCGGCGGGGTAACTCAATGGCGCGGCCAACACCCAACTCAGCAGGCCGATCAGCACTCCCTCGAAGATGAAAATCCCGGCTACGACGATAGAACTGGCACACCTCAGAGTCGTTGTATCACCGCACTGGCCACGACCCCGCCAAACAGACCCGCAAAGCCCAGCAAAATCCACCACCATTGCTTACGCCACGAGGGGCTGGTAAGGCCGCCGCCTGGTCCTGCCAGGATGCTCCAGGCCCGGAAGCCACGGCGCACCGCCCAGCCTTCGTAGAGCAGGAGCGGCACCATCGCCACGAGCACGCCGGTCACGGTCATTGTCCATAGGCTCACCACCACCCAGGGAGACATGGGCATGAGTGAGCAAGTACGCGAGACCCAGTTTCCCAGCGGCACGGCGAGCGCATTGATCCCTCCGAACCCCAGGTTGGCAGCCACCCAGGCTGGTAGCAGCCGCTGGCCGAGGGTGCCCAGGTAGCCCTGGCGGCTTGCCAGCGCCAGCAGCGGCCCCTGAAAGAGCAGCCATCCAATCAACAGCGGCAGGACGAAGATGAGCAAGATTTGTACCAGGCCACTGGACTGTGCTGCCGGGATCCATAGGATAACGGCCACCATGATCATAAACGCCACGACGGAGGGGGCAACGTCTCCCGTTGCCTCTACCAGCGCAGCCTGCCAGGGGCCTGGCGTCTGCCTGCGCCCTGCCACCAGCCAGGCCAGCAGTCCCAGCGGTCCCAGGATGAACACGACCGGCAGCCAAAAGACCAATCCCCGGCGCTTCCTGATCGAAAAAACCACGAGCAACACCAGGCTGGCAAGCACGAGGCTGAGCCAGGCGATCCCGATCTGCTGGCAGCGGCCTTGTTTTTCCTGGGCGCGCTGGTAGCGGCGTGCCGCTTCCTGCTGCACCTGTTCAGGGAACAGCCTGCTCAGCGCTCCGGGAGGGCGCGGGTTAGCGATTTCATCCGCCACGTTCAAAACCACCGGCCTGTCAAACTGATAGAAGTAATAGAGATAGACCACGCCGTTGGGTAGATCGGCTACCAACGATTCGAGCGTCCAACTGGTACCCCCATCCACATGAACCGCATCCAACACGTTGATGGCATCCTGAACCGTGAGTTCGCCTTCCCGGTCCACCAGTTGGCCCAAAATCTCGGTCGCCGTATCGTAGCGCCAGCAGGGGTAGCCGTACCCGTTGCTCGGGTTGGCCACATTGAAGTTGGTCGAAACCAGGAAGCCATCGCCGGGCGGCTTACGGGTGAAGACCAACTCGCCATCTGGCCCCGCGCTGATGACCACCGCGTCACCGGTGGCATCGGCAAACTGCATCTGGTCGTGCATATAGGAGTGCCACCGGTGTGTATTGACCCATTCGATAACCTCTTCTACGGTGGCACATTCATGCAAGATATGGATTGGATAGGACGTATAGCCTCCCGAAACCGGTTTTCGTTCCGAGTGCGGATTGGTATCCACGCGCGGCAGGCCGTTGGCATCGTAAGCCAGCCCTTTCTCGTTGACCCCTTGCTGAACGTTGTCCGGCGTACCGATCCAGATGGCGCCGTACCCTTTGGCGCCGCCCGGATCAACCCAATAGTAGCTGTCAGGGTTGATGTAGTCATCGTTCCCGCCGAAGAAGACGCGCTCCCCCTTCGAAGCGGTAAACACCGTACAACCTGAGGCTGGCTCTCCACCGCAAGCCTGGCCACAAGATGGTTGGGCTAGCGCCGTATGACGCCATGGCTGGCTGTTTGAGACACCCGGCACAAACAACAGGACTGCTATGGCTACCAAGATAATGCCAACAATGAGACGAGACTTGTTCAATTGAGTTCTATTCATTCCGAATCTCCCTGGACATGCTCACAGTATAGCCATAGACTGGGTGACCTGTCCTCACCTAACTGGGGGATTGGGGTGGGTGATCTTCCAACGACTGCGTGCTCAGGTCCCTGCCAGGGCGTAGTTCCTTCTCGTACTGGTGGTGCTGGCGCTGGACGTGCATGCCGGCCCGCTCGTAGAGGCGGGTGGCGCCGGTGAGGCTCTGGGCATCCACGTCCAGGCTCACCCCGCGCCTGCCGCGCCGGTAGAGTTCGCCGAAGCAATGGTGTAGCAGGGCCAGGGCCAGCCCGCGACGCCGCCAGGGTCGCCGCACGCCCAGCGCGAACAGCGAGCCCATCTCCGGGTCCTCGGCCATCTTGGCAAAGCAGAACGCGGTACCGGCGATCCGGTCGCCATCCACCGCCACGAACCAAAGCGAGGGATCGCAATCAGGATCGTTCTCGAACTCGTGCATCCATTCCTCGTACTCCTCTTCGAGGGGGCGCTCCACAACGCCCCAGTGATCCCTGAACTCCTCCCGCAAGGCCAGGATTGTGTCCCGCTCCTCCCGACCGCGAATGAGGGGACGGATGATCAGCCCTTCGGGCACGGCGGGCGCAGGTGGGGGCCCATCCATCTCGATGACCATGTGCAGGCTGTGGCGCACCAATTGATACCCCTGCGCGAACAGCAACTGCTGGGCCGCTTGGTCGGTACTGGACGCCTGCTGCTGAAGGACCACGCGGGCACCGACCGGCGCCTTGGGAATGGATTGCCGGGCGCGTCTTTCGACCCAGCGGGCCAGGTATGTGCCGATGCCCTGGCCCCTGCACTCGGGATGCACGTTCCCCCAACCGAACACCTGCACGTGCGGCCCCACATCCCATACCCCGGCGTAGCCCACGAGTTCAGCTTCAGGCGTAAACACGACCCACAGGTCGGTCTCTGGATGCAGGTTGGGCGCCTGCCAATCGGTGCGGAACCGGTCTACGCTCCACTCCGGCTTGCCGATCTGTTCGATGGAGCAGGCGTTGGCCAGGGCGACGGCCGCCTCCACGTCGTCCATCGTCGCCGGGCGGGACGTAAAGCCCTCTGGTAGTGAACACTCGGGCATGCTCTCTCTCCTACCTCTGTTATTCCTCGCTATGCGTTGGGGCTTACTCTGGCGTTGGACCCAGGAAGGCACGCACCCGGGAAAAGAACGCAGCGGGGCATTCGTGCCAAAAGTGGCCGCAACTCGTGAGCCGCACGAACTCGACGTCGGCAGCCGACAGGGCGTCCAACGTGGCCTCGGCCATGGGCAAGCCAAAGGGGTCGTCCTCACCCCACAGGAAGAGGACCCGCTGGTGCAGCGCGCCCACCTCCGCACTGAAATCGAATTCGCCGAGGGCTGACCACGTCAGTTGTTCTACGGTGGGGTTGTAGTAGGCGTTCTTGAGTTCGCCGGGCATCTCGAAGTGAGGATCGGAGAAATAGGCCGGAAAGATATCCGCTGCGGCAGATAGGTTCCCGGGAATGAGGCCTTGTTGCTGCAGCGCAACAATGCGCTGCATTCGATGCTCTTGTGCAGCGCGTGCCGCTTCCATGCTCGGCGCACCGCTCCCCAGCAGCACGATCGAGCGCACCCGCTGCGGGTGCACGCTGGCGTAACGCATGGCGACCACCCCGCCCCACGAGTGCCCGAACACGTGAACGCTTTCGGCCCCCACAGCCTCCCGCACTGCCTCGAGGTCGGCCACGTAGGTGAGCAGCGCATAGCTGGCAGCGTCCTGGGGCGGGCTGGTGGAGCGGCCGGTACCGCGCTGGTCGTAGGTCACTACCGCCAGGTCCGGCCCCGCGAGTTGCTCCAGGCTGGCCATGTAGTCGCTCGACATGCCCGGCCCGCCGTGGACGGCGATGAGCACGTTCCCCGAACCCGGATCGCCCGCCACCCGCGCGTGGAGCGTAACGTCGCCCGCTTGTACCTTCAACTCGCGAGCCGGGGTCGCTCCAGGGCTGCAGGCCGAGCAAGTCAGAAGCAAAGCCAGCAAGCCCAGCAGGGCATAAACCATAGATCTCACTGTGCTCTCCCTTCGTTTCCTACGATTGGACTTGATCCTGAGCCAATCCCGTGGCCTCTTCCAGCAGCAGGTCCAGGTCGCTACGACTGAAGTAGCGCCCACGCAGAAAGACGCCTTCGATCTTGCTCGCGTTGCGAATGTCTTCCAGCGGGTTGGCCCTGACCAGCACCATCGAGGCTACCTTGCCTTCGGCGATGGTACCCAGCCGCCCGTCCCAACCGATGAAGCGCGCTGGGACGCTAGTTGCGCTGCGCAGGATGTCGGCAGGCGGGATGCCAGCCTCTTGCCACAAGGCCATCTCCTCGTGGACGGCATAGCCGGGGATGACGCCGGGGAAGGCCGTATCGGTGCCGACCATCAGGGTCAGGCCGGCCTCGTGGAGTTCCGCCACAAAGGCTTGCATGTGCGGCCAGATCCTGGCCGACAAGTCGGTGCTCTCCTGGTTGGGCGCTGCCAGGAGATTCCATATCTCCCACATCTTGGGGGAGATGTACTCTAGCCTCGGAACCTGGCGAGCCTGGATTTCCTGGAGATGCGATCCGGCCTTGAAGACGATCACGGTCGGGCACACGGCCATACCATTATCGCGAATGCGGTACAACGCCTGAAGCAGTTCCTCATGGTTGACCTCAGGCAGGCGCAGCCAGTACGGCGCATCCATGCCAATGCCGCCGGTGTGTAGCGTGATCGGCTCGCCCAGCAACTTGCCGATCACCTTTTCGAAGCCAAAGAGGTGCTCGGCGCTCTTCTGGCCCGCGGCGGCGGCTTCTACGATGTAGATAGATTCGGGAACGTGGCCGACTGGCTTGAGGCCCTGCTTGTGCGCTTCGTCCACGATCGCCAGGTACACGTCTTTTTCAAGACGGCTGTAGACCTTGATCTGATCCACACCCGCAGCGGCTTGCTTGCGCACCGCAGCTCTACCTTCCTCAGGCGTCTTGATTCCAAGCGAGACCGGCGGCAGCAGCGGGGGATCGCCGTCCAGCACCCACCCGCTGACGGCCATCTCCGGCCCCAGCATCGTTCCCTCGTTCAAGGCCTGGCGCAGTGGCAGCACCTCCTCGTTCGGATGGGCCAGGTCTCGAATCAGCAGGATGCCATTGGCAATGAACATGCGGCCAAAGACCGGCGGGTCAAAGTTGTGGGCATGGGCATCCACGAGGCCCGGCATCAGGTAAAGCCCACGGCCGTCTATGCAACGAGAATCCTGCAGCACAGAAAGATCCACCCCGGAAGCGATCGTATGAATGCGATCGCCCGTGACGATGACCACCTGGTCTGGACGCACGATGCCATTCTCCACGTCCACCACTGCTACGTGAGTGACTGTATAGCTGCTCAAAGGCTCGCCCTCCTTTTCGGGCCGACGGGTGGGCGTCGGCGTGCCGGTTGGTAGGGGAGCAGGCGTCGGCTGTGGGCGGGGCCGGCAGCAGGCCAACAGGCCTGCTGCCGCTGCCAGCTCGAGGAAACGCCGCCTGCTCAGGCGGATTCCAGTGTTGTGATTGGGTTGTGTGGTCATTCTTAGGCGTTGGCAGGCACCGCCTCCAGACCCGCGGTGCCCAACTCAGGCAGCGCCTGCGGCGCCGCACTCTCCAGGGCACGCAGGTCCCGGTAGGCCAGCGTCCAGGTGCCGGACTTGAGCACCTCGACCAGCCCGCTCAGGAAGAGCATGGGCGCGCTCATCACCAGGGCAAAGATCGGCAGGCCAACGATAGCCCCCACGATCCACGGGGCCACGTCCCCCAGGAAGGGGCTGAGCAGCGCGCCGACCGCCACCGCCGGCAGGCCGCCCAGTACGGCCCCCACGACGACGAACAGCAGCGTGGCGGGGAAGATCAGGATCATGACCGGCACGGCGAGGACCATCCAGGCCAGGCGAACGCCGATCCACATGAGCCACACGACCACCACTTCCTTCAGGTGTGCCCTGGCCACGGCCAGGCCGCGACGGATGGAGGCGATCACGCCCAGCCCTTCGATGGCACAGGCGCGGCGGATGGTATGGATCAGCAGCGAGAGTGCTGCACTGGCGGCGATGGCCACGACGACGACCAGGAAGAGCAGGATGGTGGTGAATAGCGTGCCGACTGCGCCGGCGGCCACGCTGCCTGAGACCCATAGCAGCAGCGGGGACAGCGCCAGCAGGAACAACACGGCCAACGCCAGCCTCATCGGCAATTTAGTCGCCAGGTCAATCAGGAACAACCGCCAGGCGCTGCGCGACCAGCCCAGGCGGAACCCCTGGCCCACGCTCAGGCGCTCCCCGCTCTCCTCGGTTGCGTTCACCATGCGGATGAGCGCTGCCTCAGCCACGTAGCGGGCGGTGGTGCTCACCAGGATCAGGCCTGCCAGGACGACGCCGGCCGCGATCAGGATGGCCCAGATCCAGCGCGGAATCACCTCTGCGAACAGCTCTTCCAGTTCGCGCAGTTCCCTTCCGTCAACTCCGTCAACCCGGATGGAGGGGCCTCCTGGTCCGGTGAGGTCAATGGTCAGTCCCTCCCCGGGAAGATAGATGGTAGAGTCCTCAGTAAGCTTGATGGCGATGCCCCTGCCGACCTCGTCCCGATGGGGACTGTAACCCAAGTAGAACCCATTGACGGTGGTCAGCGCCAGGAGGGCGCCAAAGATCCACAGCGCGCGATAGCGCCAGACTATGCCCCAGGCACGCTTCAAGATGTTTCCGTATTTCATGGCCTATACACTCCTTTCGTAATCCGTAATGCGTAATGCGTGATGCGTAATCCAGCGTACTCGCCGGCGGAATCTGTTGGTTGTGCTCCGATACTCTTCTACTTACTGGTTGTTGGCGTCTCTGCTCCTGAGACAGGGGCGGGCTTTGCCGCCAACAGTTGGAGGCACTCGCGAGCCGTTCTGACGACCAGCCCGACGAGGGACAGCCCGATGATGCCCTTCACCACGGCGTTAAAGACGGGGACCGGCCACCCATCGAGCAGGGCGGACCACAGGATCGGGCCACCGAGTAGCAGCCGGCCCAGGACAACCACGCCCAGGATATTCAAACCCAGGCCGGCCCAGCGCAAGGCCATAGTCCAGCGGCCGTATACGAACTTGATCACGGCCAGGGAAAGGGCCAACCCCCACCAGAGGGTCAGCCAGGGCACGTGGACCTGGAACCCGGGGGCGAGCAAGGGATAGAAACTGTGCGGGTCCGTGGCCGAGATGAGGAAGCCGATCCTGTTGGGAAAGCGGTTGAACAGGACGATGAGTGCAATCAGGCAGCCCATCTCCACGATCAGCCACCCCCGGCGGATACGCCCCAACGAATTTGTGGACATGCCGATTTCTCCTTCAAAAAGTGTTCCGAGTCTTGCCCGGCGAAGCCGGTGATGCGCCGTACCTGCTGCTCATCCCGTCCGGCCCATAACCGCCCTACACCTGTACTATAACACCAATGACAGATCAGCACATCAGCCTACTGGGTAGTTTTGGCACTGGACACGTGACCAGTTTCTTGCCTGGTCAAGTGGTCAGACTCGATCAGGGGGAGGATAGAACACGGACAAACACGGGTGCGACGGATGAACACGGATGGGGAGGGGTTGGGGCAGGTGGCCAGACTCGATCGGGGCGTCGGATCACGAGAAGCGCGAAATCTCGCGAAAAACACGAAAACGGACGCTGCTTTCGTGCATTCCGTGAGATTTCCACGGTGGTGGCGTATTCTGATGGATTCAGCGGGGGTAAGCGTTCAGGTTGCCCGAAATAGAACACGGATAAACACGGATTCGACGGATGAACACGGACAAGGAAGGACTGAATGCCTTTCAGTCGGACGCGGTCTTCAGGTACGCATCTGCCACGGCCTGCACGTAGACCTCGAAGGCGCGTCCCTGGTCGGTATGGCCACTGAAATGCCACACCGGTTGCGCGCAGCGGTATGCAAATTCCAACGTAGAATCCGGCGGAATGGAGTCGGCAGGCGGGATGTAGTAGATCAGTTCCACCTGCTCCACGACCGCCTGGACCTCGACAGGCTGCCCCACCCCCGCACCGTCGTAGGGTCCTTCGTCTACGAGGGCCTCCTGGATGGTATGCCACTCCAGGTTGTCACCCGCCAGCCCACCCTGCACGAAAACAGCGGTACCATCGGCCAGGTCGGCAGGAAGATCGGGCACCTGGACCGCTCTGCCGCTGTCGGTCAGCAATAAGCCCTGATCCCCCTGGCGCTGGATCGTACCGGACCAATAGTAGGGCGCTCCCGATGCATCCTGCCAGCCTGCCATGGGATCCATCGTAAACCCGTTCTCCCACCCCTCGACCTCAAGCGTCAGGTACCCGCCCGCGTCTTGCACCTGTCCCCACACGTGGACCGGGGTCTCCGTGTCTCCGCTGGAATGGACCAGGGCTTCGTACGCCTGCGCCAGCGTCTGAAGATCGCCCGGGTCGCCTGTCAAGACGAGGCCATTCATCGTCACGTAGAGTGCATCCCCCAGCTCGGCCGGGTAGAGCACGCGGAGGCTGCCAAACAGATCGGCGCGCTGGCCTGCAGGATACCGCCGCGTCCAATACCTGGGTGTACCGGCAGAGAACTCGCCCCACGCGGGGAGAGCGGGCCGGCTGCGGAGCCACACGCGCCCGCTCGTATCCCCTGAACTCGATGTGCTCAGCCGCAGCATGTCCCAGGCCTCCTGGGCCGAGATGATGGGGTACTCGCCTACGCTATGCAGGTCCAGGTCCCGATACGCCATGGACCACACCTGCCCGTCGCTGCCCACGTGCACGTCGGCGAAAGAGTCCATCAACGTCCAGCGCTCGTCCAGGACGCGGAAGAAGCGGAGCACGTCGCCGGAGGGATCGGCGGTCCGATACGGAAAGCCCAGCAGGCCGGCAGTCTCCAGGAACCGCTCGGCGCTTTCGAGCGCCTGATCCAGGGGGGGCAGGTTCTGCGGGGGATAGCCGGTCTCGCTGCGCCAGGGGGAGTGGCCCCAATCGGTGTAGTTGAATGAACCTGTACGGTCTACGAGCACCTCGCGTGGCCCATCCACGGCGGCCAGCCAGGGTACATCGCCCGGCACCAAGGCCGGATCTGATGGCTGGGGTGCGTAGACCGGAGATTCTTCGCTACGCTCAGAATGACGGGCGGTGTCCAGGCCCAGGCGCGCCGCGACCTGCCGGACATACTCGACGGTCAGCGGCGCTTGCTCCCCCTGCACGTAGAACGTCATCTGCGCAGGGCTTTCAGGAAGCGTCGCGTTCAGGACGAACTCTGTTTGGGGAGGTGCGATTTCCGCGCCGCCTCCGCCCCCATACCCTCCGCCCACCAGCGCCGATAGCGGCGGCAACGAGGCCAGTTCGATCTGGCTTACCGGCGGTGTCGCCGGCGGTGCAGGGGTCTCTTGAGGGCTTGCCGACGGGGATGCCGGCGATCCAGGCGTTTCCTGGGGGACTAGAGATGGGGTCACCGTTGGAGGCTGTATTGTTTCTCCTGAGACTGCAGGTGGAGCGCTGGTCGGCAGTTGGGCCACCTGATCGGGACCGCCGGATAGCGGCCGCAGCACGTACAGCACGACCAAGAACAGCACGGCCAGGGCGGCTGCGCCGGCCAGGGGGAGGACGATGCGTTTGCTCATAGAGTTCCTTTCTCGCCGGCGTTCGGCCGGCCTGGTCGAGGGTCGCCGTTGTGCGACGGCCCTGAGACGCTGCTGCAATCCGGCAGCGAAATCTGGGTCGGGTGGATGTGCCTGGGCCAGGGCCACCAGGCCTTCCAAGAGGGCGGCCTCTCCCGCCGGCACCGCGTGTGGACGAGCAGGTTGCCGGCCCGATTGGAGCGCCATCAGGTAGGCGTCCAGTTCTTCCGCTTGCCTATGTTCGTTCAAGGTATGCACGTGCCTACTCACTGTGACACCTCCGGGGCAAAGGTAAGCCTCTCTTGCAGTTTGCGCAGGCCACGGTGGACCAGCATCTTGACGGCAGCCTCGCTCTTGCCCATGATGCGGCCCACTTCGGCCGCACTCAACTCGCCAAAGATGCGCAGCGTGAGCGCCCGGTTCTGTTCCGGGGCCAGCGCTTGCAGCGCCCTGGAGACCCGCTCCAGTTCCAGGTGGGTCGCGGCGACCTCCTCGGGGGGCGGGTCGGAGTGGTACAGGTCTTCCGCACTTTCCAGGGGCACGTCGCTCCGTAGCCCGCGGTAATGGTCGGCCACCTTGTGGCCGGCGATGCCCAGCAGCCACCCGCAGAAACGTCCTCGGCCGCTGTAGCGTTCGACGTGCTCCAGGGCAGCCAGGAACGTCTGTGACGTCAGGTCCTGGGCATCGGCCACGCTGCCGGTGCGGAGCAGGTGAAAGCGGTACACGCGGTTCACGTGGCGACTGTAGAGTTCTGCAAAGGCCTGCGGGTCACGGCCAGCCCGCCGGGCCAGTGCCTCGTCGTCTTCGACTGGCGGACTTGCGGGCAAGCGGGTTTCAGGGTTACTCGTCGTGTGGCTATCTTGCAAGAGATTCCTCGCTACGCTCGGAATGACCAGATTTCTCGCTACGCTCGAAATGACAGGCTTGTCGCTGCGCTCGAAATGACAGGCTTGTCGCTGCGCTCGAAATGACAGGCTTGTCGCTACGCTCGAAATGACAGACTTGTCGCTACGCTCGAAATGACAGGCTTGTCGCTACGCTCGAAATGACGGGCTGGCTGGCTCTATAACTCATGTCGTCATGAGGGGCCAAATCGTAACGGACTAACCACACACCGTTGGTACTCGCGGCGTGGCTCCTGACTGTGGCACAGTATACCCATGGCCTGGGGGATTTGTCGTCACCTATTTGGGGGATTGGGTGGGGGATTTAGAGCAATCCCAGTTCCTCTGCCCGCTGAATCGCCTCTATGCGGTTGTGGACACCCAATTTGCCATAGATGCTCTTGACGTGGGAGCGTACCGTGTTCGGGGTGACGAAGAGTTCGTCCGCGATCTCCGGGGTGGACAGGCTGGTGGCCAGGAGTCGCAATACGTCCATCTCGCGCTCGCTGAGCGGCTCGATGATTGCGGATTGCGGATTGCGGATTGCAGATTGCGGATTGCAGATTGCGGATTGCTCAACATTCAATCCGGAATCGAGCCCTGGCTCCTCCGCGGCCAGTGCTGCCAGCAAGGTGCTGACGTAGGCGGGGGCAATCCCTCGGGCGGCCGCCTTGCGCAACAGTACATCAAGGGGGGGACCTTCGTCAACGAAGGTCCGCACGTAGCCTTCCGGCTCCGCCAGGAGGAGGGCCCTCTTTAACGCGGCCAGCGCCTGTTTCTCTTCACCTCGTGCCTGCCAAGCCAGCGCCTGCAACACCAGGATCTCGAGGACGCGCCCAAAGGCTTCCGTCGTCTCCAACGTTTTCAGGAGCCGCTCCAGCAGCCCCAGCGCTTCGTCCAGCGGGGCCTGGTATTCGCCCGTCCCTTGGGGTGCACCCGCTGCCCGGCCAATCCTGCCGATCCGTGTTTCTTGCACTCCCTGGGCAACGAGCACCCGGGCGAGGGCGATGTACTCCTCGTGGTCCAGGTAACTTATCTCTCCGTCCAGGTCCAACTCGCGCCCGCGGGAGGCGGCCCATTGGGCCGCCGCTGCCAGGTTCCCCTGGGCCAGCCATAGCTGCGCCTGGTCCGCTGCCGTCAGCCTGCTGTACCAGGGCGACAGTTGGCTCGCGACCTGCCTGGCCTTCTCCATCGCGTCGCGCGCCCCGTCCGCATCGCCGGCCGCCTGGAGCGCTCTGGCCAGCGTGACGTGGCCGGTCGTCAAGCCTTCCGGCGAGCCCCATTGCTGGCTGGTTTCCAGGCTCTCCCTGGCATAGCGCAGCGCACCCTCCACGTCGTTCCACTCGCGCAACAGCGTGCTCAGGCGAGCATATATCGGCCCGGCGACCGGCAAGCGGCGCCCACCTCGCCTGGCATACTCGCCGATCACCTGCAACGCATCCCGGGAAGTGGCATCGGCAGCGTGGAGTTGGCCTTGCTCGATCTGCAGCATGGCCAGCGCGCCGTACGCAATCACCACACCGTGCCGGTCGTCCGTGGCCTGGTAGATGGCACAGGCCTCAGTCCAGGCCCTGGCCGCTCCTGCGAAATCACCGCTCCAGCGGCACACGGAGCCCAATAGCCCGGTGCAAAAGCCGCGCACCATGCGATCCTCATCGGACAAACGTTCCAGGGCCTGGCGAATGAACGCGGCAGCCTGGGACACGTCTGCTTGGACGGCGGCAGGGTAGGCCCGCAGGGCACAGACGTGACCTGTGACGCGACGTTCCTCGACGACTGGCAAGGCCTCCTGGGCCAGCGCCTGTTCGGCATCCCGCAACCGCACTTCGACGGCCTCAAACTGGCCGGTGAAGGCCAACATCCAGGCGTGCGCGATGCAGAGCCAGGGCCTGGAGCGCACCTTCTCCTCGGGCAGCGCCTTGAGCCACCCCATCAGCGTCGCCAACTCGCGGTGATAGATCGTGGCCAGGGCATTTCTCTCCACCAGGTGCGCCACCCGTTCGACGTCCCCGGCTGCCAGCGCACATTCGATGGCTTCCGGGACCAGCCCGTTCTGTTCAAACCATGCGCTGGCCCGGCGGTACAAGGCCAGCATCTGGTCAGGTTGGCTCTGCTTGAGGCGGCTGCGGAGCAACTCGGCGAAAAGATGGTGATAGCGATACCAGCGTCGCTCGTCGTCCAGCGGCACGACGAAGAGGTTGGCGTGGTCGAGGTATTCCAGGATTGACTGGGAATCAGGGAACAGGGATTGGTGATCAGTGATCAGTGATCGGTGATCGGTGAGTAGGGATTGGTGATCAGTGATCAGTGATCGGTGATCAGGGAGCGGGAGTGCTTCCTGATCACTAGTCACTGATCCCTGATCCCTTCCGACCACAGCATCACACAGCGGCCCACATAGCCGGTCGAGGATGGAAGTCTGGAGCAGGAAGGTCTGGATGTTTTCCGGCTGGCGTTGGAGGACTTCTTCGACCAGGTAGTCCAGGATGAAACGATGGCTGCCGGTAAAACCTTTGATGAAGGCGGACACGTCCGCGGCAGGCAGGCCAGCCCCCGCCCACCTTCGCCCCTGTGTTGCGATGGCGGTTTGGATGGCAAGCGCTGCCATCTGCAGGCCGACGATCCAGCCCTCGGTTTGCCCCTCCAGTGCGGCGACGTCCTGCGGTGAAAGGCCCAACGCCATCGCGTCGTTCAGGAAACCGGCAGTTTCTTCGCTCGTGAAGCGCAGGTCCTGGGCACGCAGTTCGGTGATCTCGCCCCGTGCGCGCAAGCGTGCCAACGGCCAGGGCGGGTCTGCCCGGCCGGCAAGGATCACGTGCATCTGCGGTGGCAGGTTGTCCAGCAGGAACGTGAGCCCGTCGTGGACCGGTTGGGCCGTGATGACATGAAAATCGTCGAGGATGAGGGCGAAGGGCTGGGGGACCTCGGCGATTTCGTTGATCAGCCCGGTCAGCAGCGACTCGGTCGAGGGTAGGGGAGTGGCGCCGGTGATGCCGGAGGAGCGCAGCAATCCTAGCGTGGCTTCGCCCAGGCCGGCCTGGATGGTCTGCAGGGCAGTGATACAATAGGTCCAGAAGCGGGTCGGGTCGTTGTCCCCTTTGTCCAGCGAGACCCAGGCCACAGGCTGTCCGCAGGTCCTGACACACTCGCTCAACAGGATGGTCTTGCCGAAGCCGGCGGGGGCCGACACGAGCGTGAGTTTGCGGCCCAGCCCGGCCTTCAGCCGCTCCACCAGCCGCGGGCGCGAGACGGATTCGGGCCGGACAGGCGGGATATAGAGTTTGGTCGTCAGCAGTTGGACGGACATAACGATGCGTGAAACGTGAAACGTGATGCGTGAAACGTGAAACGTGAAACGTGATGCGTAAGGTTCGGGGCGCTGAAGCGCCAACTGACTTATGAGCACAGGCGTGGGTCAAGGGCGTCGCGCAGGGCGTCGCCGACCAGGTTGATTGCCAGCACGGTAATCATGATTGCCAGGCCGGGGGCGATGGACATGAGCGGGCGCTGGCGCAGGTAGGGTTTCGCCGCGCTCAACATGGCCCCCCACTCCGCCTCCGGCGGCTGGGCACCCAGCCCCAGGAAACTCAAGCCCGAGGCCGCCAGGATACCGTTCGCCACGCCAAAGGTGGCCTGAACGATGACGACCCCCAGGCAATTCGGCCAAATGTGCCGCCTTATGATACGCCAATCGCTGGCGCCGAGCACGCGGGCCGCCAGGACATAGTCTTCCTCACGCAGGCCCAGCACCACTCCCCGCACCAGGCGTGCATAGGAGGCCCAACTGACACCCCCCAACACGATCATCATGTGGGTCAAACTGGGACCCACCACCGCCACGACGGCGATGGCCAGCACCAGGAAAGGAAAGGCCAGCACCACGTCCACCAGCCGCATGATGCCGTCGTCTATTGCCCCACCATAGTAGCCACTGACGGTCCCCAGCGTGACGCCGACGAGGCCAGCGATGCTGACCACAATCAGGCCCACCTGCAACGAAATGCGGCTGCCATAGATCAGCCGGCTCAGGTTGTCGCGCCCCAGCTCGTCGGTACCCAGGACATGGGCCGGGGTACCGGCTATGCCCGGCGTACCGGGTTGGCCCGGAGTACCGGGCGGTTGCAGGGCCGCTCTCAAGTTCATCTCATATGGGTCGCAGGGGGCGATCCAGGGGGCAGCGACGGCGGTCAGCACCAGTGCACCCAGGATCGCCAACCCGAGCACGGCGAGCCGATTGCGCCGCACCTGGCGCCACACATCCAGCCACAGGGACGAAGGTGGGTACGGACGGCGCTGGTTCTCAATCATACCGGATGCGTGGGTCAATCAAGGTATACAGGATGTCTACCCCCAGGTTCGTCAGCACAAACAGGACCGAGAACACGAGCACGGTCCCCATGATGACCGGATAGTCGCGTCGCCAGATGGCGTTGACCGCCAGGCGGCCGATGCCGGGCCAGGCAAAGATCGTCTCGACAATCACCGCCCCCCCCAACAGGCTGGCAGCCTGCATTCCCAGGATCGTGACCACGGGAATGAGCGCGTTGCGCACGCCGTGCCGCACGAGCACCCAGCGCGGGGCCAGCCCCTTGGCGTGGGCCGTCCGCACGTGGTCCTGGCTCAAGACCTCCAACAATTGCGAGCGCGTGACGCGCGCCACCAGCCCCATCAGCCCGGCGCCGAGCGTGACCGCTGGCAGGACCAGCGCTTTGAGCGCGCCCACCAGGGTGCCATCCCCGCGACCGGTACTGGGGAGCCAACCCAGGCTTTGCGCAAACAGCAGCATCAGCATAATGCCAAACCAGAAGGAAGGCATGGACACGCCCAGCAGCGCCCCCCCGGAGCACAATGCATCCACCAGCCTCGCCCAGCGCCGCCGTGGAACAGGCGGCGCTGGGCTGTACGACGCTGCGCTATGCCTGGCCCAGCGCCGCCGTAGAACAGGCGGCGCTGGGCTATACGGCGCTGCGCTATGCCTGGCCCAACGCCGCCGTAGAACAGGCGGCGCTGGGCTCCACGGCGACACAGCCACTGCCGACAGGACGCCCAGCGGGATGGCCACCAGCAGCACGAGTGCCTGCGTGGCGATGGCCAGTTCGAGCGTGGCCGGAAAGCGGGCCAGGATCTCCTGGCTGACCGGCGTGCGGGTGGCTAGCGACCTGCCCAGATCACCCCGCAACAGGCTACCCAGGTAGCGAAAATACTGCACCGGCAGCGGGTCGTTGAGCCCCAATTGCGCCCGCAAGCGTTCGACCGTCTCTGGCTCCATGCCCCTTGGGTTGAGGCCGAACTGCGTGGACAGGGGATCACCCGGCGCCAGGTGGATCAGAGCGAAGGTGAGCGCCGAGACCCCCAGGAGGAGGAGGGGGAGGAGGAGGAGTCGCCGAACGATGTACCTTCTCAAGGAAACCTCTCAGACGTGATGCGTAATGCGTAATGCGTAATCCGTAATCCGTAATGCGTAATCCGTAATGCGTAAGCGTGGGGTGTGGGAGACGGAACACGGAACACGGAACACGCTATGTGTCACTTGGTCAGCCAGACGTTGTTGTACTCAGTGCATAGGTTCATGAACCACATTACCCCGTGAAAGTCGTGCACCCAGGAGCGGGAGGCCTGATAGGAGTTGCGGAAGCCCATCGGGACGGCCCAGTACTGGCCATAGATCTTGTTCGCTGCCTGGCGCAAGACTTGGTCCCGTTCAGCCGGGTCAACGACGGCGTTGGCCTGGTCCAGCAGGGCAAAGACCTCGGCATCCTCGTAGCCCATAAAGGGGGCCATTCCAAGGCCACCCCACAGGCTATTCATGCCGCCGTCACCGCAGAATCCACCCACGATCATGGCCTTGTCCACGCCGGCCTTCCAATCGGCGATCCAAGTGCCGAACTCTACGGTCTGCAATTCGACCGGAATCCCGACCTCCTTCAGTTGGGTGGCGACGGCGGCGCCGAACTGCGGCATGGGGGACATGTTCCAGATTTCGAGCGGGAACTCCATCGGCCGGCCATCCTTGTCGAGCACGCCGTCCCCGCCGGCATCCTCCCAGCCCAGTTCCTTCAGGAGCGCCCTGGCCCGTTCAGGATCGTACGGAAAGTACTGGCACAGGTCCGGGTCGTAGCCGGGGACGTCGGGGCCGGCCGTCCCACAGCCGGGGACGAACATGCCACCATAGACGTTGGCGCCGATGGCATTGCCGTCGAGGGCGTACGCCACGGCCTGGCGGAACCGGCGCTCGCTAAAGAGCGGATTCTTCATGTTGAACACGAGTTGGGTCGGGCTAGGACAGCCACCCGGGTAGAGGACGAAGCGCTGGTCGGCGCTCAGGCGGGCGAATTCGGTATCAGGCACACCGGCCAGGACGTCTATCTCGCCGGTTTCGAGGGCGATGACGGCGGCATCCCGGTCGGGGATGACGCGGAAGACGACGCGGTCCAGGTAGGGCTTGTTCCAGTACAGGTCGTTGCGTTCCAGGGTGAGCGACTCGTCCGGCCTGTACTCGACGAACTTGAACGGGCCAGAGCCGATGGGATGCAAGGCAAAGTCCTCGCCCAATTGCTCCACCGCCTCGCGGGGCACGATGGCAGTGCCGGAGAGGCCGCGCCCGACGGCGAACAGGAGCGCATTGGGGGCTTTCAATGTCAGTCTAACCGTGTATCTGTCCAGGGCCTCTACCGCCTCGAAACTGGCGATCAGGTCGGCGGCGATGGTGGAGCCCTCCGTCTGCACCGCCCGCTGGATGGAGTAGACGACGTCGTCGGCGACGACCTCGCGGCTGGCCCCCGTGGGGAAGACGGCGTTGCCGTCGTGCCACATGGCCCCCTGGCGCAGGTGGAAGACGACGATGCGAGGCACTCCCGCGTCGTCGTTCTCGTACTCCCAGGACGTGGCCAGGTCGGGGAATAGGTCCGGCCCCTGGCGGCGAAAGAGGAGGCTGAAGGCGTTGGAGACGACGAAGAAGGAATTGTCGTCGGCGACAAAGATGGGATCGAACTGCACCAGGCCGTTGGACTGGATGACGAGCGTGCCGCCGAACTGGGGGGTGTCCTCGGATGGCGGGAGGGTAGCGGTGTTCGCTTCTACCTGCGAGGTGGGCTTGGCACCAGCCCCAGGGGGCAAGGCGCTACAACCTGCAGTCGCCACGACCAGGAAGGCGGCAATGACTGCCAGATGAAGACGCCCCGAGACGGGGCGACGATCGTTACGACGACCTCTACGGTGCCACGCATCGCCCATGTTGTCCTCCCCCCTGTTGTGAGGCCTGACCGTGAGATGCCGGTTGACCGAGGACCTGCGTGCCTGTGGCCAGAGCGGCTGTCCAGCCCATCTGGCGCGGGACCGGCCGCCTGGGACGCCGTAATCTTACCATAACTTGCGCATCCCCGCAATGTGGCCGGCCGCAGGGATTGGGGCAATCGCCGCTTAACCCATTAGCGCGTTGAGCAGATATGCTTCATCCCAGCCAGCCTTGAGGCGCGACACTCTGTTTGTAGTGTGCAACGTTCTCCCTATTCCTCCTCTTATGCTCCGTGGAGTGCCGACCCGCCTGACCGCGCCCTTCTCGGCGGCGATGGCCAGGATCATCCGCGCCACCTGGTCCAGGCCCGCCGTCTGAAGCGTCCGCTGCTGGCAGATGTGCACCACAGCGAACTGTCGCTCTCGGACACTGCGTCGTCGAGCCAGTCGCCGTCAAAGTGCCGCCAGTACTCCCAGTACCTGGCCCGCTGCTGGGTCTATGCGGCCACGGGATACTCCTCCGGGTCCGCCGGTTGGGGAGTCACGTTGAATATGGATCGCGTCATTGTTCCTCGGTCACCGTGATCGTGACAGACCCACCAGACCGGTCTGGTATGCGGGTCGGGAGTTCGATCCACTCACGGCGCAACGGGTCGAAGGCCACGAGTTTCCCGCCTGAGATGCGGAGCCCCAACCGGGTCAGGCTGCCATTCTCCAGTTGCGCGTAGACCGCTCCCTTCTTGCCGATGTAGAAACCAGTTGGCTGCATGCTCACCGCCAAAAAAGAAAGAGCCCGGTCGCTTACGGCTTGCGACCGGCCTCTGTGATCGTACCCAGGGTAGAAAACAGATGTCCTGTGTCTCTAATGGTGCCTGTGGGGTGACCCACAGGGGGCTATTCGATTGCCCGTATTATACCGCAGTCTGCGCCGCTGCATAGGCTATCGTGGCCAACTCTCAGGGCTTTTCCAGGGTCCATCGAGCAGACGGCCAGTTTGACTTGCGTACACTTTTCTGGTACAATCAACATAGAGTGGGCAAACAGGAACGTCTCGTAATGTCGTAGCTACAACCATTGACCGAGGCAGCCAGAGCGCCTTGGTGGCACACATTGAAGCCCCATAGCACCCATTTGCCGTCGAGGCGAGTGGGTGTTTTTTGTTGTAAATGGATTCTGTCCAAGATACCGAGGCGGTGGAGGACAACGGGGTCCGTATAGGCAGTGGTTATGACGGACGCTTCGCTCGTGTCCGCATACCAGCAGTTGGAGCCGACGCTTGCGTCGGCGCTGATGCGCTTCCGCTGCGCGCGGCTCAACTGCCACGCCGTTCGGCAGCTCGTAACAATCACAGTAACGCACAAGAGTTAAGGAGGCACGACATGAGCAAGTTCGGCTTTCGGCTCAAGCGGGTATTCTCAATCATTGCTGTGTTTGTGCTTGTTTCACCAGCTGCAGCGCAAACTCAGCCCCAGCAGGTATCTAACCTGAGCTTCCAAGCCGACATCTATGGTGGCTCTAGTCCCGAAACTATCGAATACTGGAGCGATCTAAAATTCTATGGCTTTGGGGGGTTTGGCACAAATTCACTCATCTATAGGTCAGACTTAGTACCTGGCTCAGATGGGATTGCTTACGCTGCTAGTGCAGGCAATCCTAATGTATTTACGCTCAATGTCTCTTCCGAAGACTCAGGAACTCCTGTGACATTGGCTGTCACAACTGCAGAGTATTCCGCAGGCACAGTTACAATGCCATCCCCCAATCAGCTCAACTTCGTCTGGGATATACAAGAGTCGGGCCTTCATTTGAAGCTTCACAGAGCAGCGACCCTTGTATTCAATCCTGCCATCACAGCTAAATATGTCATTAGCGAAACATTCACAATCGAGAATCTTGGGCTATACTTTGAGTTGAACACGTTTTCCGAATATCTACACATGGATGACATCTCTCGACTGCGCGATTATGATGGTGACGGCACAAATGAAACCTTATTGGCTATCAACAACTACTCAACCAGTGCATACCCTGTCTTTGGCAAGGTGTATCTTCGCCGTCAAAGCACCGCTACGGATTTTGTCAACGATGGAAGATATGCAACTGTGAACCACTATCCGCTGTACAAAGCATTTCCGACGGGAGTCGAGCAAGAAATCGTGCGAGCCGCCTACGTCACAGGACTGACCAAGAATAGCACTGCTGAACAGCAGGTAGCCAATGATGCAAGGCTTCTGCTCGCGTCGAGACCTTGTGAGATACCGTTTTTTGCGCAGGTTGATGATAGATGGGAAGACCATCCGCTACGCACCAACAACAATGCCTGTTCAGCCTATTGCAGCACCATTGGACATTGTGGTTGCACTTTGACCTCTGCTGCTATGATTTTCAACACCTACGGGGCAAGCACAGATCCTCCACATCTCAGCGATTGCATGAATACTTCCGCTTGCCCCTTCGCTTGGGCTACAGGCGCAACTTGCAGTCAAGGCAAAGCACGTTGGATTGGCGGACCTAGCTTTGGCTGGAGTACCTTATACAAGGAACTCAGTCAAAATCACCGGTCAGTTATTTTGGGAATGTGCAAGCAGGGAACGTGCCAATTTGACGATGACAATGACCCACAGACACACTCTACGACTCACTGGGTTGTTGTCTTGAGCGGACAGGGAAGCGACCCAGCAAGTTACCGTATACATGACCCATGGTTTAAGTGTGGGGCCAATATACCCTTGAGCACCCGATATGGAGACTGGGAGTTTAAATGGATGGGTATTTATGAAGGCACTGTTCCGTGTAGTTCGTTAACAGCACTTACTCCACCATGCGTGAGTCGTGGGGCAAATCCGCAACCTGTTCAGTTCAGTTCAAGCCAATCCGCAAACGATGCCGTATCTTCACCGACCATTTCCTCACCGTCAATTGTATCTGGCGCAGTATGGATATACACCAGGACAGAACTCACAATGACTGTTGAAATTACAGCCACGAGCAGTGTAGGAAACATCACTGATATGCTGATATGGTCTGATACCATGTCGAATACGATATGGCGATCCTTTACGCCTTTTGTTTGGCTCCCTGTAAGTGAATTTGTATACGCTCGTTTTCGTGACAATCTAGGCAATGTCACTGGTATATATTCCGACACAATCAACCCATCAGGCCCACCTACTGCACCGCTTCAAATCTTTCTGCCATCAGCTAGACGTCAGTGAAGGGAACAGATGAGGGTAAGGGCGGCGAGCCGCCGAGTTATGGTTGGCGGGGGCGGTAACCCACCCTGACACTCCCGAACCGTAGGTGAGAGCCTTCCCGTAGAGAACGAAATATGCCATACGCACGAAGCCCCGGCCTTCGAGTCGGGCTTTCCGTTTGTGCCAGCACAGGTCAGGGTGATGGCCACTAGAGGCGCGATGGGCAGTGTGCTCTGGCTCTAGCACGCCTCCGCACGACAAGAAGCCGGCTTTGGAAGCACCCTCGCTAGCTCCTTCGCGTCCTGCTCTGGCTCTACCTTCGCCACCTTGACGATGTGGCCCAAATGGACGATCACCAGCCACTTGCCAGGCTCACTCAGGATTCTCTTGAGCACCTCGACGTCGTCCTGTATCGTCATCGCTGCACCCTCCCGCCCGTGCGCTGGTGCCGCGTGGCCTTGCGACGATGCGGACGGCGGCGCATATTGGCAACGTCCTCGTACTCTGAGTCGTCTTCCTCTGCCTCCTGCTCCTCGTCAATGATGAAGAGGCGGTTCAACACGTCCGCCGCGATGAACAGGCACGACGCGATGTCCTGGCGCAACTTGGTGTCGGGCATCCTCCAGCCCGCCAACTGCATCCAGACGCCCTGAATCTCCCTCGGCATGAGCAGTTTCTGCTTGCCCAGGATCAGTTTAAGGGCCACGACCATGCGCATCTTGTTGGTGTTCACCTGCACGCCCTCGACCAGCATCTCCTTCTGGGCGAACACCAGTTCGTCGAAGCCCTTCTGCGTACCGGAGGCATCGAAGGCGGTGTAGATGGGCCTGTACGCTCTGTACCACTCCTCCATCTGGTTGATGAAGGGCCAGTAGGAGCCTTGCCCGTCTACCCAGTGGAAGGCGGCCACCTCGGCGGGGACTTGGGGAAACCCCGTGACCTTGAGCGCCACGACCACGCCGCTGTTCCGGTCAGGCGGCGTGGTCTGGGCGGGGTCCCCGATCAGCACGTAGCGGTCGAACTCGTTGGGCGGCGTGACCCACAGCACCGTCCCCGCCCGCTGAGTCTCCTCCACGTAGTACCCGCGCAGGTTGTTCTCCCTGCACCCGCGTAATGAGCCTGCTCAGGCGGGTTGGCCGTTCGTGCCGGTTGTCGTAGCCGGCCAACTCCTGGCGGATGGCGTCGTACATCTGTTTGGCCTGCCAGCCGACCGGCGCTGCGTCCATTGCCTTGAAATTCGGGATCATGCAACACCAGTACGTGAACACGGCCCCGATGCCCACGGTCTTGCCGGAACCGAAGCCGGCGATGATCGTGGCGTCCAGCCGTTTGTCGTGGGCGACGGCCATCTGCCAGGCCAGGGGGACCCAGGGCACGAACTCGCCCTCTGCCAGGTCCCAGGTATCCGGCGACGTGGCCACCAGGTCCCAACGCGGCGTGCCGTGGATCGGGGCGAAGTAGTAGGATGTGAAGGCGCTCATGCCGCCGGTCTCGATCCTGGCCGCCGCCTCCATCACCTGCAGGTCTTCCTGGGTCAGCCTGTACGCCATGCGGCTCCGTTTCTACTGTAGAAATCGGCGCGTTTCATCCCCTCACCCCGTAGGCGTCCTCGATCATCGGCACAATCCCATCCCAGTCCAGGTTCCGCTCGGCATACTTCAGGCCGTTGTCTTGTAGCCTCTTGCGCAAGGTGTCGTCTTCCATCAGCCAGCGGCCCGCCTCCAGCAGCGCGTCGTAGTCATACGCCGTGCGCAGGCAGTTGTAGCGGTCGAGCAGGTCGTCGTCGCCCTCGACGATCGCCCTGGCGCAGGTCGTCCCGCAGGCCATAGCCTCGACGGGAGCGCACGCCCGCCCCTCGAACCGGCTGGCCTTGAGGGAAGTCAGGGATTGGAAATTCCTGCCTCAAACTGAAAAGTGCCCTCAGGCACTTGGCTATGATAGGCCCTGAGGGGCCTTTTCAGGTTCAGACGGCGAATTCCATTCGGCGGCTCCTCGGCATTGTCAACCAGGTCAGGGATTGGATATCCCTGCCTCAAACTGAAAAGTGCCCTCAGGCACTTGGCTATGATAGGCCCTGAGGGGCCTTTTTAGGTTCAGACGGCGAATTCCATTTACCGCTTCAAGCCCCAGCCTGGCAAGGACAGCGTCGGATACTTCCTTCAGTTCGCGCTGGCTGAAGTCGCCGGCGTACTGAGGCGCGGCGCTGCCCAGGCCAAGGAGTGGCCCGCCTGTTCGGGATGGATACCGACGACCCGGCGCTGCGCCTGATGGTGCTCAAGACCATTGACTACATCGAGGCACAGTTGGTCGCGGGACCGACATGGATCGAGGAGACGCCGGAGGCCGAGCCGGTGGTCAAGGGCACGCTGGACCCCATCGCCGTGATCTGCAACGGTGTGCAGGAGACCATCGGCGGCGAGGAACTCGCCCAGATGGTCAACCGGGCCAGCGACAACGTCCCGATGTGGGTCCCCGATGAGTTCGTGGACTACAGGGAGACGGACAGCCCGCGGCCGTCCTGGCTCTGGAGGGCGAGGAGAACCGCGCCTACCGCAGCCCGTATGCTGACGATGCCGCCTGGCCCAAGAGCGTGACCCGCAAGATGTGGGCCGAGCTCGTGGCTGCGTGGAAGAACGTCGGTGACGCGGATCAGGTCTTCGCCGCGATGGTCGGCGGTGAGTGTGAACTCTCCGAGGACGAGCAGCGCGTACTCGTTCTACTGGAGAATCTCGCCGACGCCCTGAGCGAGGAGACGGACGGCAGCGCCCGCACAGTGGCCTCAGCACTGGCCAACAAGGTGCACGCCCTCGGCGTCCCCGTGAAGGCGGAGGACGATCAGACGCCCCAGGAGGCGTTGCGCGACACGTTCGCGTGGTTCCTGGGTGCTGAGGTGGGCGGGTGGGAGTATGAACTGCCCACCGCCGATGGCCTCCGCAGGAGCGTGGAAGAGTGGGTGGGGAGGGCGTGCAACGCCAAGGGGGTGTGGCCGTCGCAGGCCGCCGCGGTCCAGGCGCTGGTGCTGTACGGTGCCAGCCCCACGGAGGCGCGGGCTGCCGCTCAGGCGGCTTTCAGCGCCCGTTAGGGCAAGACGAGAGTTCGGGGCAACCCGGACTCTCGTTTTTTGCGTTCATACGAATAGGAGCCCTCGGCCAGCGTGGTGGGCTTGGGCTCAGGCATACAGCACCGACCGAGGGCTCACGGTCATCCCCCCTTGTGTCACCTGGCGGAGGTTCCTGCTGTGGCGGGGGAGTTTTCTCTGGGCCGGGAGGTTTCTCTGCTGCGGCGGTGATTCTGCGTGGGCATCCTGGCCACTGTGATCCAGGCGGTCAATAGGGAGTAAGCGATGGCGGGTAGCCTGGTGCTACCTGCGTCTCCCCACCAGAGTGGTTACAACTGGGTGATAGAGAGCTTCAGACTTCGGTGATCGCCGCAACGATCATTTATTCACTCGATCGGTGCAAGCCATTGGCCAGCGCACCAACCTTCTTCCTGGTCGCGGCGTACCTTCCACCATGTGTATCCATCGGCCTCTACTGGTCCCTCTAGTATGAGCAATTGGACACCCTCATCAAAACGTGCCACAATGTCATAGCTTGTGCCTGGACCCGATCGAGCCCGTAACGCCTTTCCGCCAGTGCCGGTTACCTGGACACGGCTGCCGATCCGTATTCCTCCGCCTCCTTCCACTTCTCGAGGGGCAGATGTAGGCACAAGAGCAGGCATTGAGGTGGGCGTCAGTTGATCGAGTGATGTGAACACGAGTGGCTCAATGATCTTCCCCTCTATGGGTGTAGGGTTCGCTTCCACACCAGGCATCCTAACCAAGGGGTTTCGCCCAGCATAGGCAAATCTGAATGTGCTGGGAGCTTCAACGATGGAGCGCATGAGGCTTACCAGCGCTCTCCAGGCTCCACTGGCCACCCCCTGCATTTCGGGCAGGATTCTCTGTGCAAGCGGCCGCTCTTTCTCCAAGGTCAACACCCGTATCATCACGACCGACAGATAGAGTATGGTCAACAGAATCAGTATGCGACGCACACCCGACTGCCGGAGGACGCGCCAAAGTAGCCATCCGCTCCATACTGCCAGGCCAAACGCGACGATGACCAACACAATGCTGACCGTCTTCATCGGCGCCGGCCAGTGGGCGAGCAATGCCGCGGCACGCCACGCCAGACTTGCCAGCGTGGCGATAGCCAATCCGCCAAGAAGCCTCAAGAACCAGCGAGCTGGCTGTGCCTCTCCCTGCCACAGGGATTGAAGGAAAGCAGATTTCATGGTTCTGATGCTCTCCGGCGCCGACCCCTTGAACGTCTGCGGCCCAGCCACAGGGCTGCGAAGGATAGAGCCCCGGTGGCGGCTGACCCACCGCACCACTCAGCAAAAAACTGCTCAATCTGCCGCATCATCTCGGCCCAGATCAGCTCGATGATCTGGCGGCGGAGCTCCTCCCATTGTTCACGGAACCACTCCTCGCCGCGCCGCCGGGCTTCCTCAATCATTTCGCGGATGATTTCCTCCAGATCATCGCCGCCACCAGGTACTACGATGACGTCCATCCACAACAAGGGGCCGAGCAGTTGGCCGTCGTAACTGAACTGCCATTCGGTGCGGAATATGCCTGGCACAGTAGGAGCGGTGACTGAGAAGCGCCATACAGCAGCCGAGCCAGGAGGTACATCCACATTGAGTGCCATCTGTGGACGAGCCCCCAGGGGTAGGTCATTGACATTCACCAGAGCGTAGTGGCGGGCCTCCCAGGTCTGTGAACCGGTGTTCTGCAGGGCAAAGTAGATCTCAGCATCCTCGCCCGGTTCGAGTATGGGGAATTCCGACTGCTCATAGAGCTCGAGGGGTAACAACAGAATAGCAAACCTTCTAATCTCGGACCAGGGGCTATTGCTCCCGGTGCCTTTTGCTTTGACCCGCCAGAAGTATGTGGTTCCGGTACTTGGACCAGGTGTGAAACCAGCAAACGATTGGGTTGGGTTATCCCTAAACACGGGGGTCAGGAAGTCATCAGATTCCGATACTTGAACATAGTAGCTGACTGTGTCTGAGGAATCCTCCCAGTTGAGTCTGAATTGTGTAGTTGCGTCGATTTGTGCTGTCATGATCGTAGCTTGATCTCCCGGCCAGATCAGCTGTGGGGTAGCTGCCGGCGAGGTGTCAGTTTCGCGGCCATAAAGCGACTTCAAACCGGCAATGTCGTCTCGTAGAGGCTCGCGCAAGCAACCCAGTTGGTCCGAGGCGGAAGACCCTTTCCACATTATCGCATAATTGTAGTTATACCACTGCGTATGAGCCAGCCCTAGTGCGTGACCAAGCTCATGCAAGACTACACTCTGTAGATCGGCCTTAAATGAGGGCCAGCAGGACATCTTGAAATTCGCAGATTCATTTATGGCGATACAGGCTCCACGCAATTCACTGGTTAGGGGAGCGCAACTGAGATTCTCATCCACGAAACGGGTCCCAGCAAAATCGTCCTCTAAATCTCTGTAGTCACCCGTCGGCGGCACAATAGCTATTCTCACTTCCTCGCGGGGATTAGCCCCCCGGCCTTCGACGAACCTGAACGGAGTGCCAACGGAGTTCCACGCGTTCATAGCCTCTATTATTTCCGCCTTCACTTCCTCAGGGGTGATAGACCCCAAGCTGCTTGTTACCCAGTCGAGATTAACCATGACTGGCAAATCATGGTCCGCCCAGTGCGCATTAGCAGTGACGTACGCTTGAGCCACTGGAACCCGAGCAGATCCAGGGATCAATAGGGCTAGAACAAAGAAGGCAATAGCGAAGAGCTTTGCACCAGCCTTGGTTCGCACGGCCCAGATACAGAATCTCTTCATCTCATATCTCCCTTATGCGAACAATCGCAGGCTCGTGCTGAGAGGACAAACGAGTAGATGCCCAGTTCACCTATGTCGTTCCAAGGTCAATCTTAGGTGTGATTTTGATCCGTCCATTCTGGATCTCATATAGCGTGATAGCACGCACAATGTCCAGGGTATCGTGCTATTCACGCACTAAAACGCCCGCCATACCTTGACGGCGGGCGGGCTCCGCAATGCCTCGATGTTTGCCGTCAATGGCCATGGTGCATTGACGTCTTCGTTGATCGCGTATTCACATTATAGTGCAACTTTGCTTGAAAGTCAATACCCAAATTCGTGCCCAGGCCAGGTGATCGGACTGACTGGCTCCGCCAACTCCTGCCGCAGAAGGCGGGAGTCTTCCTGGTCGGCGGTGTATTTCGCCAGGGGCCGGGGTTTTTCACACTACCCGCCCGGTTTTTCGAGGTGGGGCGGGTTCATTCCCCAACGGCCTGCCAGCCGCATTTCTACTGTAGAAAATCACACCGATCAAGTGGGCGTGCTATCATCGCACGCCGGGAGGCATCTATGTGGCACACGTGCTACGCCGTGTTCGTAATCCCAACTGCCATCTCCGTTGCCCTGGTGACGCTGGATGCCTGGGTCTACCGGCAGTAGCCGCCAGTGATCTGGAGAGTACGCAGACCACACGCCAGGAGGACGAGCAATGATGCCTGAAGAGCGGGCCGCGCTCGTGGCCTGGCAACTGCTCGCGCCAGGGGCATCCATCGAGCGGTTCAAATGCCAACTGGAACAGCAGACTCATCCCGACTGGAACCGCGCCGTCCGCCTGATCGCTGATACTATCCGCGATGCCGAGGTCGAAGTACGAGAGGCAGCGCGGGAAGCCATCGAGGGCTACCGCGAGCGTGAGGACAGCCTGGAGGCAGACCTGGCCAAGGAAGCCGACGCCGGACGCTCCGTGGGTGAGATCTATGGGCTGGGCGACGAGACTCCCCTGGCAGAGCGCCTTGAGGAGTACCCGGAGACCCCTGACTGGGTAGAGACATACGACACAAGCGGACGCAATTCGCTGGTTCTACACTGTCGAGAAGTCGGAACAGAAACTCGGATTGAACTAATAGAGGGCTGTACTCAGTTCGTTGAGGTTTGCTGTTTTCTGCCTACATAGATGCCGTAGCCCAGGTGTGTAAACAGGCTCTTGATGACCCCGAGGGAGGGCGTGATCTCCTTCGCATACTTCCTAAAGCCTGCGTTACTCGCGTAGAGGCCGATGAAGGTTCTCCACGCCCGCAAGCGGTCCAATAGGTCTTGAAAATCCAGCCCTTTCATCTCATTGAGCCGCTGGCTGAGTGCGTTGAGCCGGTGAGTGCTCACCACGACGTCGGTCAAGCCGGCGCCTTCCAAGAGTGCTTGCCAGCCATCTGGCGTGAGGAACCTGGCTTGTGCCATCGTGCGACCGACGTACTGGACCAACTCCGCCGGCGGGGTCTTTAGCCAGGTGCCTTCATTCAGCCCAACGTATCCACCTGGCCTGGTCACCCGCACGTACTCGCTTACCGCTCTCTGAGGATCTTGCGGAAAAGCGGTGACGGATTCGCAAATGACGGCATCGAACAGGTCAGCCTCGAACGGCAGGTGCTGGGCGTCGGCGGTTCTGAACTCACACTTGTGCTCGATGGACCTCCGTTTGGCCCTTTTCCTGGACCATTCGACCATCCTGTCCGAGAGGTCTACACCGATCACCCGGCAACCATAGCGCTTTACGAGGTGGCAGGCCGTGAGGCCCACGCCGCAGCCCACTTCCAAGACGTACTTGTCCTGGTCTACGTGGCATAGGGCGGCGAGTTCGTCGGTGGCCTCTAATCCCCCCATGTGCTTGGTGACGCCCCAAAAGGCTTGAATCTCAAAGTAAGAGAATTCCGGTGCTGCGGCCGAGATCTCTTTACGCTCCATTTTGGCCCCCATTATACCCGATCTCGATGCAGTTCCTTCTGCATCGAGTACCGCGTGTACCCGATGGGCATGTTCTCCAGTACACCGAATACGGTGTAACCGTGCTTCTGGTAAAACGGCAGCGCCTGGAAATCCTGGGTGTCGAGGTAGGCGTGGTGGCAGCCGCGCCGTAGGGCTTCTCGCTCCGCTTCCGCCAGCAGCCGGCTACCATAGTTCTGCCCGCGCAGGTGCTCGGCGATCCACAGACGTGCCACGTAAAGCCAGCCCCAGTAGGTGCCGCCTGTCAGGCCGCCGACGACAGTACCCTGTGCATCGCGCACGAAGAGCGCCAGTGGCACCCAATCCACAGGGGCTCCCTGCGTAGCGTTGTACGCATCCAACCCCTCGCGGACGACCTGTACGTCCGCTGGATCAGGTGAATCCGTCAGGGTGATGGTGTATGCGCCGTCCATAAGGCAGGTAGATCGCAAACGTGCAGTCACGGAGGGTAGGTCTCACGACTCGCCGCGGGGCCGCTTAAAGGTCGCCCGGTAGAACACCGGCTCAACGGCCCATTGTCCGAATCCGGGATAGGCCTGGAATCGCACCGGCATCAGGCTCACCAGTTCCCAGCCCTGTGCGCCGTGCTCCTCCAGGATCGCCTGCAGGCCGACCAGTGGAGGCCGGTTGTCGCGCACGACGACCCAGTTCTTGTGCTTCTTACGGTCATAACCGATGTCGAACGTCAAGTATTCCCACACCACCATGTTCAGTCCCTCCTCATAGGCCCCCCACGCAGTGGGGGGTCTGTGGCTCCTCACAAGCCCCCCACTACGTGGGGGGTCTGTGACAGCCTGCCCACCATCAGACGCCATTCCCTCTATTGTGCCGGTTCACGACTTCGCCGGCGACCGCGCCAATGGCCAGGCCGGCCCCAACAGCAACCCCAAGACTGACGACGGCACCCGCGAGGGCTCTGTCGCCTACCGCGATGATGACCGCGATCGCCAGCACCAACCCGACGACGACGCCCACGCCGATACGGCTCGTCCTTTCGGAAAGTGGATCGTTTGTCCTCTCAGCCATACCTGGTCCTCCTATCCAGACCACTTGCGCTCTTGCCAACGCTCGACTGGCGGCCCCGGCGGTGCCCGCCCGATGTTCGCTATCCTGTCGGACCGGCAACGCTTCAGGCAGGGTCAGACCATCCATTGTGCTCCCAGTATACCCGTAAACTGGGTGAGTCGTCATCCCCCAAATAGGTGATTTGGAAGTTGGAGGTTGGCCGGCGATGCCGGCGGGAGCCTCCATGGATTCCCGCGGACGTCACCTCCTCCATCGCAGTTGTAGATCAGAGGATGTACCACTATAATATAGAGCGACGTCAAAATGGCCACACCCATCCTGAAAACCAAACTCTATATCCCTCCCGTCCGGCCAGAGATGGTCTCGCGCCCGCGCCTGGTAGAATGGCTGAACGCGGGGCTTGACCGGAAGCTGACACTCATCTCTGCCCCAGCCGGCTTTGGCAAGACCTCGCTGCTGAGCGAATGGGTGGCCCGTTGTGAGCTGCGTAAGCGGGCCGCCTGGGTATCGCTAGACGAAGGCGACAACGACCCGACGCGGTTCTGGTCCTACTCCGTCGCTGCCCTCCAGACGATCGTGGCAGATATCGGAGAGGCTGCCCTGGCTATGCTCCGATCCCCTCAGCCGCCGGCCCTCGAACCGGTGCTGACAACCTTGATCAATGAGATTACGGCCATCCCAGAGCATTTCGTCCTCGTCCTCGATGACTACCACGTGATACAAGCGCAAGCCATCCACGATGCCCTCGCATTCTTGCTCGATCATCTGCCGCCGCAGATGCACCTGGTCATCGCTGCCCGCGCCGACCCTCCCTTGCCTGTCGCGCGTCTCAGAGGCCGGGGGCAGGTGACCGAACTACGCGAGGCTGACTTGCGCTTCACAGCCGGCGAAGTCGCCGCGTTTCTGAAGCAGGTCGCCGGTTTGGATCTTGCGGCCGATGACGTCGCTGCACTGACCGCTCGCACCGAGGGCTGGATCGCTGGGCTGCAGATGGCGGCGGCCTCCATGCGGGGACGAGAAGATGTCCCTGGCTTTATTGCCGCCTTCACCGGCAGCCACGAGTACATTGCAGATTATCTCAGCGACGAAGTGCTCAGCCAGCAGCCCGCGAGTGTGAGGACCTTTTTGCTGCAGACGTCTATCCTGGAGCGTATGACTGGTCCACTGTGCGACGCGGTCACCGGCCAGGGTGGGGGACGCCAGGCACTCGAAGGGCTGAAGGAGGCCAACCTGTTCATCGTTTCGCTGGACGACGAACGACGTTGGTATCGCTACCACCACCTCTTTGCCAGCCTGCTACGGCAGCGCTTACAGCAGACCCAGCCGGACAGCGTGCCCGAGCTGCACGGGCGGGCAAGCGTGTGGTATGAGCAAAACGGGTTCGTGGTTGAGGCGATCGGGCATGCGCTGTCAGGGAGCGATTTCGACCGGGTGGAGCAGCTCGTCGCGGAAAGGGCCCTCACCATGATGTACCACGGTGAGTTGGCGACCCTGATGGGGTGGTTGGAAGCACTACCCCACCAAGTCGTGCGCTCCCGGCCGTGGCTCTGTGTCGCGTACGCCTGGGTGTTGGGCTTTGCTGGCCGGCCGGGTAGCGTTGAACCGCGGCTGCACGACGCCGAGCGTGCGTTGGAAGGGTTCGACGATCACGTTGAGCGGCAGAGGATCGCAGGTCACATCGCGGCCCTTCGCGCCTACCTCTCGACGCAGGACAGAGAGTTCTCTCGTGCCGTAGCGCTCGCCCGCGAGGCCCTGGAGCGGGTGCCTGAGGACGATCGGATGGTGCGCAGCCTGGCCACGGCGGTGGCCGGCAACGTGTTCCGCATGAGTGGTGACCTTGCCGCCGCAGCCCGGGCCACAACCGAAGCCATAGCGCTCGCTGAGGCGGCGGATGCCCACTCGCTGGCCATTGATGCTCGCTGTGATCTGGTCAAACTCCAGATGGCGCAAGGGCAGCTCCGTAAGGCCGCTGCCACCTGCCACGATGCTCTACGGCTTGCTGGAGGTCCCACCGGGCGGGGCAGATGGCCGTTGCCGATCATAGGACAGGTATCTGCCTGGTTGAGCCTGATCCTAGGCGAGTGGAACGACCTGGAGGCCGCGTTGCACTATGCCCGGGATGGCCTGGAAGTATGCAGGCGCTGGGGGCAGGCAGGCTACTTGGGCCTTGCCTACTATGCGTTGGCGAAAACGCTCCAGGCGATGGGCGATACACGCGGCGCACTCGATGCCATCCAACAGGCCGTGCAGGCAGCGGCCGATCTACCTGCATCAATCATCGCCCTGGTCACAGCCTGGGAGATGCAGATACGGTTGGCGCAGGGGGATACAGCAGCAGCATGGCGATGGGCGCAGGCAAGTGGATTGAGCGTTGACGACGGACTTGAGTTTCATCGCTATGAGGAGTACCGCACGCTTACCCAGGCCCTCATCGCCCAGGGCGAGCCGGGCGATGCTGTTGATTGGCTGGCACGGCTGTTGGAGATGGCGGAAGCAACAGGGGCAATGGGATATGCGATTGAGGTACTGGTCCTGCAGGCAATCGCTCTGCAAGCGAATGACCAGGCCGATCAGGCTCTGGCGACTCTGAAGCGTGCGCTCGCCCTCGCCGAACCGGAGGGCTACGTGCGCACCTTCATTGACGAGGGTGCGCCGATGGGCCAACTGCTGCAGCAGGCGATCGCCCGTGGGATGGCGGCAGACTATGTGAGCAAGCTCTTGGCAGCGCTGGAAGGCGAGACGAAAGACGAACCGTTTGCACTGCCTGTCCCGAGACAGGTCGAGGGAAGCGTAGCCAAAGGGCCTGCCCTGAGTGGAATCGAAGGGTTGGTCGAACCTCTGAGCGAGCGCGAGCTGCAGGTGTTGCGGCTGCTGACCACTCACCTATCCCGGAGGGAAATCGCGGATGAGCTCTACATCTCCGCAAATACGGCCCGCTTTCACATCAAGAACATCTACAGCAAGTTGGGTGTTCATAGCCGGTCAGACGCCATTCACCGCGCAGGGGAGCTGAAACTGCTCTAGTCCGACCGTGCGAAAAAGCGTTTCACACAAGTGAGCCACATCCTCCACCATAGCGGTGGAGGATTGTTGTTTGCAGGACTACCCCCTCAGCTACCCCATTGGGGTGGTGACAACCTACCCCGTTGATGTCTATACTATGTCCACAGATGAGACGGAACCATGATCAATGAATATGAGTTCGGCAGAGGTCTACCAGATCAAGGTACGTGGCAGGCTCGACGCGCGCTGGTCGGGCTCGTTTGGCGGCATGGCGATCGCGTGTCAGGTTGGAAGCGACGGCTTGCCGACCACCACGCTAACCGGCGCTGTGGTTGACCAGGCTGCCCTGCGCGGCATTCTCTGGAGGCTCTGGGACTTGAACCTGAGGCTGATCTCTGTAGTCCCAATCGAGATGGATTCGAAGGAGTTCATGATCTACTCCGGTTAAGGAGGTATCGAATGCTGGAAAAGATCTATGGATATGCACTAGCCATGGTTCTGCCAGACAACCTGGAGGTTCCATCACACAGGACACTGATCCAAGAACTCGAGTCCCTGCAGAGCAAATATCCCCACAGGATGTCTCTAAAGCTGAACGGGCAGTCGAGAGCAGGGAGGGATCTGGTCTGTGTGGAGCTAGGTGACTCTGATAAAGTGATTGCTGTAACGGGTGGCGCACATTCAGACGAACCCGCAGGAACCGTGACTTGCCTCTATCTTGCTAAAAACCTGCTGGAGAATCCTGAGTTCGAAGAGCTACTTTTGAGATACAAGTTTGTCATTCATCCCATGCTCGATCCCGATGGCGCGGCCTTGAACTACCGGTGGGCACGTGAGGAATTCTCATACCAAGACTATCTTCTACACAGTTTCAGGAATAACAGGCCTGCGGAAGATTGCGAGCATGGAATCCCAGTCAACGAAGACCAGGAAATACGACCGGAACTGGGGTTTTTTAGAAGCAATGTTGACGTCTACAAGGGCAACATTGAATTCTACATCACTCTCCATACTACTCATCGTACAGGAGGAAGTATTTTTGCCATTTCGGCCAAGGGGGATCATACAGGCAGAATCTCCGCCTTGGCCGAGTTATGCGAGAGATTTCAAGTCCCCGTGATGGATGTAGATTTGCATGGTGAAAAAGGGATCGAATACATTGCCCCTGGTTTCATCGCCGCTCCACCAATGGCCAAACTGGCCGAGAGGTTCAGAGACAATCCCGAGATTCTAAGTCAGATCAAGATGCCTACCTATGAGTATGTGGAGCATACCTGTGGGGCGCAATTCTGCCTGATCTCGGAACTCCCCTCCATTCTGGATCAAACACTCAGGGCTACCTGTGAGACGGAGATTGATCTGATGGAACTGAAAAAGGCGCATCTTGACAGTAGGAGTAAGTGGATTGCCGCTCTAAGAGATGCGGTAGAGGAATTGGAGTCTTTGGGTGTCACCGAAGACAATCCCTGGTTTGATAGAGGCAAGTTCAGTGCTAGATTTGGAATGGCGAGTGTTGAAGGCGAGGCAAAAGATTTAGCACGCTATGAAGGAATCAAAGCCAAACAATACGAGGTAAGCGACGAAAGGGTCGAGGAATTGGAGAGGGAGTTGAGTCTACACCAGTTGTATGTCAAGTGCCTTGGAGGCAGGGATGACCAAACACCTCTCTACCAGGACCACCTCCACCAGTTCCACGAAAAGTATAGGAAGTTGGAGACTCTCATTGATTATCGAGTTATACCGTTAGACAGACAGGTCAGAATCCAGACGGCAATGATCCTGACCGGCGCTGACTTTTAGTTGCAGAAACGGAAATCGTGGCGCAGAGGCCGGGCGTCAAGCGTACGTCTCTTGCCGGTCCGTTGGTCGTAGCGCCGGTAGTCGCGATCGTACCAGATGTCCCACTCGCTCGACCTCCTGCTGGGCCAGCCAGTAGCCCAGCCAACCGATCAGGCCACTGGCGATGCCGGTGCCACCCGCTCATCAATCCAGCGCAACAGCGAGTAGCAGACCGGCTCGAACCACCGGGTCCAGAAACGAACGGCCAATACGTTCACGGCCTCAAAGTCCACCGCGCAGCGCGCATACCCCTCTGCCCGCGCCCACTCCAGGCATTGGTTCAACAGCGCCGTGGCGACGCCCCTGCCCCGTGCTTCCTCCCTGGTGAACGCGCACTCGACACTAATCGTCTCCTCGTCCTGCACGACCTCGCACCCGCCTACGTGCCCCGGCTCCAGCCCCATACACCCTACCGGGTCTCCCCCCGCGTAGGCCAGCCAAAGCGCATGCCCGGGTTTCCTCAACCATTCCTCAGGGTCCTCCAGGTCGTGGATGAAGAAGGTCGGCGCTGCGGCTACGTGCCGCTCTAATGCCTTGATAAGCGCCGCCACCTCCCGGGCGTCTGCCACGCCCGCCCGCCGTACCTCCACCTCCGCCACATTACCCTCCACCGGCGCCAACTCACGCACTCCATCCACGGCCACCAGCCCGAACCCCAGCCAGTGCCAGCCCTCGATGCCCGCCCGGTCGTGCGCCATCAGGGTCACCGCATGGAGGAAACAGCCATCCGCGACCCAGCGCGCCGAAAGATGGCGGTACATTTCCTCGTACACGCGCCGGCTCTCATCCAAGCCGGCACCATTGGCCCATTCCGGGCTGTATACGGTCCGCTTGCCCATCCACTCGGCTATCACGAATCCCGTCATAAAGCCGACCAGGCGGCCGCCACGCGTGGCGACGACGCCGTCGGTCTCTCCCATGATGCCACGCAGCATTTCCACGATCGTGTCTGGCTGCTCGTAGCGAGGGGGCAGAATCGGCAGTTGCTGGCGCAGCGCCCGGTAGCGGGCACTGACCAATGCGGCTGCATCTTCCAGGTGCTCTTCTCGTAGCGTAGCGATCTGAAGCGACATGGTTTATCTCCTATGAACATCCAGATGATTCGATGATGCTCGTCAGCCATTGTGGGACCCTGAAATCCGTCACCACTATGAAGCGTCCTTGCTCCCAGTCAGGGTACGGCTTGATATCCAGGACAGGGGTCCCATCGTAGGCGTCAAGGCCTCGTACCCACAGGACGTTCTCTTCGCGTTTGACCAGTTCCACCAGGGTCAGCCCAATCGGATTGGGATGAATGGGAGACCTGGCGGCCAGGATTCCGAGTCCGTTACGTGGGTGATGCAAGACAGGCGGTTCAGTGTGCGCCACCCTATCCAGCCAGAAGATCACGTAGAGGTGAGACCACTCTTCTATCCCATCCAGGGCCGGTGCGAGGTCCTCGTCAAGCACGACCCTTGAGACAAGGCTTCTGTCTTTGTCATTCTCATTCGGCGACGTCCGGCGCACGAACCCGATGGGGCTCATTTCGATTCTCTTGAGAGCACTATCTTCCGTTCGCATCTTTCATCAAGAACCGGCTGCGAGCAGCCGCACTATCTCGCCGATCGGCAGATCTGTGATGATGACCAGCGCCGCCCCGATGGCCACGACCAGGGCGGCATAGGTGAAGAGGACGACGCCCAACGCCTCGTACCAGCGTGGCCTCCTGGCCACTTGCTCGCCCTCTCCCGCCGCCTCGGCCACCGCCGGCATCGCGCGCCACCCCACCAGGCCCCGTCCCGCCATCCACAGGTGAGCGGGGTAGGTACACAACGCGCCGGCCGACGTGGACAGTGAGAGAATCGTCCACAGCGCCGGGGATGGCGACTCCAGCCCCAGGGGAAACCACGTGTTGAGCAGAACGATTAAGACCAGGTTGACCCCCGCCATCGCCGCGTTGGTCGAGACGACGGCCGCCAGCAGTGGATAGCGGAAAGCCCCCTGGAGCGCGGGAACGGTACGTGCTGCCCGCCGCATGGCCAGCCAGGCGACCAGTCCGGTGAGCAGCGGCACGACGTAGAGCAGGGCGAGTTGCAGCCACACGCTCGAAGGCCCCACGCGCGTGAACAGGTAGATGACGATGGCGATGACGCCCACGGCGTGGCCGGTCACCATCCACGCCAGCGAGCCGAGGGCGCGCCGCCACGCCGCCAGCCTGACGCGTGGTTCCCTCGCGGGGCCAGGCCAGCGCTGCGAGGCGACGTAGGCCAGCAGCCCCAGCGGGCCCAGCAGCAGGGTCGCCAGCGGCCACAGCACCCGCCTTCCCCAGGTCACGCTCGCGTCGCGCCACAGGTTCCACACGACGAATGCGAGCGCTCCCACCGTCAAGACGGTCCAGGCCAGCAGCAGCCAACTGAGAGCCAGCGCCGAGGCGCGGAAACCCAGGACGAGCCATGGAGCACCCGCGCCGATGTGCCGCTGCAGCCACGCTGCCTGGTCCTGCCAGGCCTGGTTGGGCAGGGAGTGGGCGGAGTCGTACCACAGGATCGTCTTGGGCTCGCTGCCGGCCTGCTGGAAACGGAGTGCGTCCCGCGGCGGTACGTTGACGTCCCGGGTGCCATTCTGGAACAACAGCGCAGCCGGCCCGGCGCGGCCGACGTAGTGAATGGGCTCGATGGGCCACATCGCCTCCAGCCAGCGCCGCTGTCCCTCTTCCGACACCGTGAAGAAAGGGCCTGCCGGGTAAGAGTGCCGGTCGTCGGGGCCGGTGTAGTGCTCGACCCAGCCGCCATCCCCCACCACCAGCGCGTAGGCCGGCAGGCGATCCTCGACCCCCGCCAGCAGGCCGCCCGTCGCGCCTCCAAAGCTGTTACCGACGTAGGCCATCCGTTGCGCATCAACGTCGGGCCGGGCAGCCAGCAGGTCCACCGCCCGGCGCAGATCCACGATCAACTGGACCAGCTCCTCGCGGTCCTGCTCGGTCCAGGTCATAGGCCCATACCGGCGTGGCGGATTGCGATTCTCCGGCCGGGCAAAGGGCGCGTCAATCAGGGCCACCACAGCGCCCATGCGGGCGTAGGCTGCTGCCAGCGGGAACAGATCACGCCGATTTGAGTCAGCTGCCCCACCATGCATCAAGACGATGCCGGCGAACGGCCCGCGGCCGTCGGGAACGACCGGGGTGGCTGGCACGCGGCCGCCGCGCGGGCTGGCGTAGGTGAGGTCGGTCCAGGTAGCCTGCGATTCGTGCCACCTTTCGACCTCCTGGACGTCCAGCGGTGCCGCCCGGTCGTAGTCAAAGAGGTAGAGGTATTCCTGGGGGTCCACCGGCGGCAGGGAGAGGGCCAGCGGCTCCTCCGGCCAGGGATTCGCCGGCTCAGGGGCTGCCGTCCGCGCCCCACAGCCAACCAGCAGCAGGCATAGCGTCACCACAACGGCTGAAAGTCGCATCGCTCCGATGTAGCCGGAGCGAATGAGACCATCCTGCCCCATCCTCGCCATCTGCTTCATCGTTTCTACAGTCCTATCCATTTTGTGCATCTTCCTTCCATCGTGAACGCACGAGACTATGGAAACTCGATAGCACAACCAGTATAGCCATACACTGGGTGAATCGTCATCACCCAAGTAGGTGATCAGGAGGGTGATACGGGGGGGAGAAAACGTCCTTCAGGCTTTGGCGCCCGCAATCTGGCGCACGATGCCGGCAAAGGTGGCGGCGTTGCGCCCCCGGCGCGTGGCCCCCAGGCCGTCCAGGTCGGGGCTGGCGAGCAACTCGGCGGCGTGCTCCGGCGCGGCGCTCCCGCCGTAGACGATACGCACTCGCCCGGCCACATCGCCGCCCCACTGGCGGCGCAGCCACGCGCGGACAAGGGCGCTCCCGGCAGCCACGTGCTGCGGCGAGGCGGGCCGGAGCGCCTCAATCGCACTCTCCGGCTCGTACACGATCGCCATGCGGACTGCCTGGTCAGATTCGACGCCTGCCAGCGTGCGCCCAAGCATGCGCTCGAGCACCTCGGCCTGGGGGGCTGCGTCGTCGTGCGCCTCGCCGACCAGCAGGATGGGCGTGAGGCCGGCTTCGAATGCCAGGTGGACCTTGCAGTTGACCGTCGCGTCGTCGTCCCCCCGCTGGCGGCGGACCTCCCAATGGCCGAGCATCACCCAGCGGCAGCCAACGTTGGCCAGCATCGCAGCAGAAATCTGGCCCGTGTGCGCGGGGTCGGCCGTGGCGGCCACGTCCTGTCCGCCCAGTTGTATAGGGCTGCCTTGAAGCACCTGTGCCACCGGCCAGAGGGCGGTGTACGGTGGGCAGAGCACCACCTCAACCTGGTCGAGCAGGTCACCGGCCAGCATCTGAAGGGAACGCACGAAGGCCAGGCTTTCGGCAACCGTCATGGACATTTTCCAGTTGGCCAGCGCCATGGGTTTACGCATCCTCGTGCCCCCAACAGTGGGATTCTACGCTATCTCGCCTGTCGCGCAAGTCGCCATCTCAATGGGCCGCGCCGCCGTGGAACAGGCGGCGCTGGGAGGTGGCGACGCAGCACCGACATGACCAGCGTATATTGCAAATCATTGACTTGGGCATAATTTTCTGCTATGATACCTCATGGATCATGCTTGGAAAGGAGGACGACGATGGGTGAGTTCGGGAATGACGGTTTGGCCGTGGTCCTCTCCAGTGGCGGCGGGCGTGGCGCCTTCGAGTGCGGCGCCATTGAGGGGCTGATTGAGAAATATGGCCCAGGGTGGTCGCCAGATATCCTGGTCGGCACCTCCATCGGAGCGATGAACGCGGCGGTGTGGGCCGTCGGCGAAGTAGAGGGAGATGGTGCGGGCAGGGTGGGCAAGATGTGGGACGAAATCCGCACTCGCGACATGCACCGCTTCTGGCGGCTGCGCCCATGGAACAGTATCCTCTACCGCAGGGCGTGGAGAAGGACGCTCGAAAGGTACGCGCCGGAAGACTTGTTGGCAAAGACGGAGAAGAGATTGTACATCGTGGCAACAGACATCCAGACCGGCCGCCCCGTGATCTTTACCAACGAGCGTGAAAGGAGCATGATACCCTTTGACCGAACGATACCCTCTGACCGATACGAACACATCACGTATCAACAAGTCAAGAAGATCCAGTACATGCATCTACTGGCGAGTTCCGCAATTCCGTATGTGTATCCATGGGTAAACGTATCGCTAAAGGTCAAAGTCGCCCCCGAGTCAGACGGCACTGAATGCCAGGACCACAGGCTTTGGGATGGTGTGCTGATGTACAGTTCGCCACTGCAGCCCGCAATTGATGCCGGCGCCCGCCAGATTTGGGTGGTCCTCCTCGCGCCTTTTTTCGAGCGTGATGGTCACGATCTGCCGGAGCCTGGATGCGGCATCTTGGCCAAGATTGGCTACTTGATTGACCTGGCGACCATGGCCACATTTGAGAACGATTACGAACAAATGCGCAAGAGTCACCCGGAGATCAAATGCCAGATCATCGCTCCCGACCAGTGGTTCACCCTACGTGACTATCTCTCCTATCGCAAGGGGCGAAAAGAAACCTTGAGGTGCCTGGGCCGGGAAGCTGCTGCCCGTGCCTGGCAGCGCTTTCAGGAGCGCGGCTGGGACTCGGATCAACTGGTGCCCTGAAACCATTGGCTGGACCCATACGAGGAGAGTCAAGATGACCGGAAAACTGTCTGGCAAGAAGGTCGCCATCGTCGTCGCCCAGGAGTTCGAGGACGTCGAACTGCTTTATCCGCTGCTCAGGCTCAGCGAGGAAGGGGCGGAGATCGTGGTCGTGCCCGTGCGCGAGGGCCTCCACCCCCGCCCGTGGTTCGAGGACAAGCCGGTCACTGGCCGCTTCGGCCACACCGTCCCCATCCCCGTCATGGCGGAGGGCAAGCGGTACACGGTGGGCCGGCTGGAGGAACTGGACCCCGACACACTCGACTGCCTGCTCTTCCCCGGCGGCTATTCCCCTGACGTGCTGCGGCTGCACCCGGAGACGCTCGACCTGGTGCGCGCCTGCCACCAGCGCGGCAAACTGCTGGCCGCCATCTGCCACGGCCCCTGGGTGCTGATCTCGGCCGGCATCATGAAGGGGAAGCGCGCCACCGGCTACGCCGCCGTACACGACGACCTGGTGAACGCCGGGGCGGAACTGGTGGACGTGCCGGCCGTGCGGGATGGCAACATCGTCACCGGCCGGGTGCCGGACGACCTGCCCGAGTTCTGCCAGGAGATCATCCAGGCGCTGTCCGAATGAGCCAGCGGGGAAAGGATCGCCTTCGACCGCGCCCCCGCACGCCAGGAGTACCCTATGGGCGCTGAGCACGTCAGAGTCGGCCGCGAGGAGCTCGTCCTCTTCTGCCAGCGGGTCTTCCAGCGCCTCGACCTCTCGGAAGGCGATGCGGAGACGGCTGCCAGCGTGCTGGTGGCGGCCGACGCGCGCGGTATCCCATCCCACGGCGTGGCGCGCCTGCAACGCTACATCAACGGGCTGGAAGCAGGCACGATCCTCCCACACGCCCCCATCGAGGTGCTCATGGACACGCCGTCTTCGATCGTCATCCACGCGCACGGGGGGATGGGCGCTCCCGCCAGCGTCCAGGCCATGGAGCGCGTGATCCACAAGGCAAAGGGGAACGGGGCGGCTTTCGGGTGCGTGCGGCATTCGAACCATTTCGGCATCGCGGGCTACTATGCGATGATGGCGCTGGAAGAAGATATGCTGGGCATCTCCATGACGAACACGGCCGCCCTGGGGGTGCCCACGTTCGGGCGCCAGGTGATGTACGGCACCAATCCACTGGCCTTTGCCGCGCCGGCGGACGAGGAACGCGCCTTCGTGCTGGATATGTCCACGACCGTGGTCACGCGCGGCAAGATCGAGGTGTACGAACGGTTGGGCCAGGAACTGCCGGCCGGGTGGGCGGTGGACCGGGATGGGCGGCCGGCGCAGGACGCCCCCTCTCTCCTCGACGACATGTTCCGCCGGGTGGGCGGCGGCATCCTGCCGCTGGGAGGCGCAGGCGAGGATTTGGGCGGGCACAAGGGGTATGGGCTGGCGGTCATGGTGGACGTCCTGTGCGCGGTGCTGTGCGGCGCCCCTTTTGGGCCGGGCGTCTCGGACACGGCGACGTCCTCCGGGCGGGTCAGCCATTTCTTCGGCGCGATCCGCATTGACACCTTCCGCGACCCGCAGGAATTCCGGCGCGATATGGACCGCATGTTGCGGGACCTCAGGAACTGCCCCCCCGCGGCAGGGGCCGAGCGGGTCTACTTTGCCGGACAGAAGGAGTTCGAGAAGGAAGCCGAATGCGCGCGGATGGGGGTGCCGCTGCTGCGGGAGACCTACGATCTGCTCTGCGAGATCGGGCGCACTCGCGGCGTCATCCCCCCTGCCGCCGCGCAGTCATAAGTGTTCCCCCCTCCCTCTCAGGGAGGGGAAGGGGGAGGGTAGGCTCTCGTGATGACAGACCTCACCCTCACCCCGGCCCTCTCCCTGTCAGGGAGAAGAAGGGGGAGGGTAGGCTCTCGTGATGACAGACCTCACCCTCACCCCGGCCCTCTCCCTGTCAGGGAGAGGGAGAATGGAGACAACTCGTGACGACGAGCAATGAACGCGATGCCAACGACGACAAAAGGATTATAGTACAGAGGAATGGCCCGTACGTGGTTCACGGTGACGTTCCGTTGGTGCGCAAGGTACAGGTCGTCTCCGAGCATGGGGAGCCACTTGCGTGGAAAAAGGAAGAGATGATTGAAACGAGTGAGCCATATACCCTCTGCCGCTGTGGGCAATCCAGCAGAGAACCGTTCTGCGATGGGACGCATACCAGGGTTGGCTTCGACGGTACGGAAGCGGCCGACACCCGGGTGACGGCGGAGCGCCAGGTGGTCTATGCGGGCGGCACCAGGATCGTCGTCAAGCGTGATTGCGCCCTGTGCACACAGTCAGGCTTCTGCGCGAACCGGATCACGGACATCCAAAAGATGGTCCCTCACACCGATGACACGCAGGTGCGGGCACAGGTGATCGCCATGATCGAACACTGTCCGTCCGGTTCACTTGTCTACTCCATCGAAGAAGGGGAGGGCGACATTGAGCCCGATCTGCCCCGGCAGGTCGCCGTGACGACAGAAATCACGTCGGATGGCCCCATCGCCGGCCCACTGTGGGTGACTGGCAACATCCCCGTCGAGCGAGCCGATGGGCAGCCTCTCGAGACGCGCAACCGGGTCACGCTCTGCTGCTGCGGGCGCTCGAAAGCCAAACCCCTGTGCGATGGGACGCATCGGGAGGTGAGCAGTACGTCGTCGTCCCCTTGACCGCCGACCGCCCGTGCGGAAAGGATCGAGATGAACGAGGCCACCAGCCCGGTTGGACAGGTGGATGCGCGTGAACATTGGGATCGCTCGGCCCCCGTCTACGCATCGGACGAAGGGCATCGCAGGTTCGGCCGGTTTCTCGACCTGTACGAGGAAGGCTGCTGGCGCTACATCAAGCGAGTGCTGCCCGCAGTCGGCTCGAGCGTGATCCTGGAGGCCGGGTGCGGCACCGGCCGGTGGGTCGTGCGCCTGGCCCCGCTGGGCTACCGGATGGTCCTGTCCGACCTGTCACCCGAGATGGTCCGCTACGCTCGCGAGAAGGTCGAGCGCTTGGGGTTGGGCGACCGCGTGGCAGCCTATCACGTGCTCGACATTTGTGACATGCATGCCCTGCCAGAGGCCGCCTTCGACCTGGTGCTGGTGTTAGGGGGGCCGCTGACCTTGTGTCAGGACGCGCGCACGGCTGCCAGCGAACTCCGTCGCGTGACCAGGCCTGGCGGTTACGTGATCTGCGACGCCGCCAACCGCTACCGCACGGCGCTCGACCTGGTGCGTGGCGGGCAGTTGAGCCAACTGGCACAGGTACTGGACACGGGGCAGTTCTCGCGGCCCGATGGGCTGGTAGACCATCGCTTTGGGCCGCAGGAACTCGCCGGCCTGTTCGAAGCGCAGGGAATGGACGTTCTCCACCTGGCCGGCATCTGCCCGTTCTTCGATTTCCTGCCCAGCCGGGAACAGGTGGGCATCCTGGACGACGAGCGCGCTTTTAACACGATTCGAGACGCCAGCATGCGCTACGCGGAGGACCCAAGTGTGGTCAGCCTGAGCGGCCGCCTGCTGATCGTCGCCCAGAGAAGGAAGTGAGAGCCCTCAGGCTGACTGGGCATTTTGCACCTGGAACGAGTGTAAGGTATAATAGTCAATGCCAATTGTCATCTCTGCAAGCCACGCCACCATAGAACAGGCGGCCTTGGGTGGGGGCTACCCAGCCCCGGCTCTTTCAGGCCGGGGCGCTCAACACAAGGGGAGCCGTCTTCCCTGACGGCTCCCCTGAACGACCTGTATGCGCAGTGAACGAGGCAGTTTGCCTAAGACCAGGTCATAGTATTACCCTGCGACACTTGCATGGGCCGTGCATATCCTTGAGTGGCGACTTGTTTATTGTTCATTGGGGCATTGTTCATTGTTCATCTGCGGCTCTGCCGCGCTATCGCAGTGGCGTCGTCATGCGAAGGGCAGGTGCCGGGACAGTAGCGCCATACCGTTCCTGCAGATGCCTGCCCCAGGCGACCAGCCGGCACCCCAGCCAGGTCAGCGCCCGGCAGTAGAAGTGCACGTGGCCGTTTTGTCTGGCCAGCCCCTGCTGTGCGAATCGCTCCTGCTTCGCCTCCCTCAGCAGGTCTCTGCGGCGCTCCTGATGTACCATGACGTCAACCCAAGTGTACAACATCTTCCACCTCCGCAAGCCTAACCGTACAGGCAAGTTCTGTCGGCCGAATCGGCGGCTGCCGGGGCACCAAACGGTTAGCAGTGCTGCAGCGCCTTCTCTGCCTCATCCAATCCTGCCTATAGTGTAACACAAGTACCTCATCGGCGCACCGGCCTGGTGGACAGTCTTGGGATCGGACAGGTGGCCAGTTTCTTACCTGGTCAAGTGGCCAGTATTTTCCGGTGACCGCACCGGCCTGAAAGCGCCGGTGCTGGGGGGCTCTGAGAACGAACGTTAGCCACAGAGCCCAGCACCGCCTGTTCCACGGCGGTGCACCGGCCTGAAAGAGCCGGTGCTGGGTGACGCTCAGAACGAACGTTAGATGGCGGAAGATGGTCAAGCAGCCGATAGTTGATGTTTTGCAGGATGTGGTATAACATGCCAATGTCAGTAGCTATTCAGAAGAAGGTGGGAATATGGGCAAGCGGGACAAGGATCTGATCCTTCTGATTCTGGATATGCAAGGCATCGAAGATCGCCTGCGCGAGTTCGAGCGCAAGTATCGCCTGCGGTCCAAAGAGTTTTATCGCCTGGCCAAAGAAGGCAAAATCGAACAGCGATTAGAGTGGCTCGAATGGTTAGGGTTATACGAGGTTCTCGAGGTCCGAGAGGCAGAGTACCGGCAGTTGCTGGAGCAACAGGTCGAACCTGTTCTGACGGCCTTGAACGCATCACCACTTCCGGCCTGATATGTCTGCCAACCCCCTGGCATCTATTGCCGATTACGAGACGTTTGTCTATGGACTGCCGGAGGCTTTTGCTTCCATTCACTGGACTGGATAGCACCCACCCTCATCACAAGCATATCCCCCCAGACATCAAGCAACATCGCGTTCCTGCACCAGGCTTAAGCTTCGATTCCCCCAACTTACCGCTCCTGATCCGGGAGGTCGAGCAAGCATAGCCGACAACATCTGGAACTGGCAGTCTCTCGTCACGACCGGCAGATAGGCGACGGGTTTGTGTGCAAAGACCGCCTCGCTGACCTCGTGCTCGACCCCGGCGAAGGTGAGAACGGGAAGCGCAGCACCGGCCTTGGGGATGAAAGCCAGCCCCATCAACAGGACGGCGATTGACCTGGCGATCCTCGATTTGCTCCCCGTCTCCCACTCTGGTATAATGCCCGCGTTCGAGCGAGGAGGGCGGCCATGACGGAGTGGCAGACAGACAATAGACGTGGCTTGAGTATCGGCTTTAGCCTGATGGCCGCCGTCGTCCTGATAGACGTGGACCTGATCTGGCTGGCGACGACCCGCCCGCTGGGGATCGGGACGTTCATCATCGGCCTGGCCGTGCTGCTCAGCCTGATCCTGCTGGGGTTGGTCGGGTACTGGTTGTACGGCCTGGCCCGCTCGGGATATACCCTCGACCGCAACGCGCTGATCATCCACTGGGGGCCGACGGAGCAAATCATCCCCACCACCCAGATCAAGCGCGCGCTGAAGGGGGACGAAGTCGCCGGGCACGTCCAATTCCACGGTGTCATGTGGCCCGGCCACTGGGTCGGCTACGGCGAGGTTCCCGGCACGGGTTCGGCCTTCTTTTACGCCACCGTCCCGCCCCGCGAGCAAGTCTACATCGTCACGCCCGGCCTCACCTACGGCATCTCCCCCACTGACCCGCAACGCTTCCTCGACTCGCTCGGCCAACGGTTGCAGATGGGGCCTACCCAGATCGTGGAGCAATCCTCGAAACGACCGGGCTTTCTGAACTGGCCTCTCTGGCGGGATACCATGGGACTGGCTCTGCTGGCGGCGGGCTTCCTGGCGGTCCTGGCACTGACCGGCCTGTTGTGCTTCCGGTTTCCCGCGTTGTCCCGGCTGGTACCCCTACACTTTAACGTGGCAGGCAACCCCGACCGGCTGGGCCCCCGAGGGCAGATCTTTTTCATCCCATTCATCGGCCTGCTGGCCCTGGTGCTCAACGGCGTCCTGGGAGGGCTGGCATACAAGTACGAGCGGATGGCCAGTTACCTGCTGTGGAGCGGGGCCGTCCTCACCCAGGTGCTGGTGTGGATCGCGGCGGTCGGGATTCTGGGATGGATGTAGATGCTCGGAACCGTCAACCCCTTTGAACTCCTCGGCGGGTTCGCCCTCTCGCTCGTCATTGGCCTGCTCGGCTACAAGCGCGGCGCGCTGAGTGGCAGCGGCGTGGCGGGCGCGCTCATCACCGGCACGCTCATGTTCGGGCTGGGGGGCTGGGAGTGGGGGACCCTGCTCATCGTCTTCTTCGTCTCTTCCAGCGCATTCTCCTTCTACCGCGCCCGCGAGAAGCAGGCGTTGGCGGAAAAGTTCGCCAAGGGCCACCGGCGCGACCTGGGGCAGGCGCTGGCCAATGGGGGCCTGGCAGCGCTCCTGGCCGTGCTTTCCCAGATTTTCCCCTCCTCCCTTTCCCGGCTTTTCCCCCTCTATCAGGTCTCTCAACTTCCCCTCCCCCATCAGGGGGGGTATGGGGGGGTCTGGTTCCTGGCCTGCGCCGGGGCGATGGCGGCCGTCAACGCCGACACCTGGGCCACCGAACTGGGGGTGCTGAGCCAGCGCCCCCCGCGCCTGATCAGCACCGGCCGGCCGGTCGAGGTGGGCACCTCGGGGGGCGTCACCTGGCTGGGGATCGCCGCGTCGCTGGGGGGCGCGCTCCTGATCGGCCTGTTCGGCGGGCTGGGGCTGGCGGTCCTGCGCCAGGGCTGGGCGCAGGCGGCCACAGTGCTGCTGGCGGCGACGGTAGGCGGGGTGGCCGGGTCGCTGTGCGATAGCCTGCTGGGGGCCACGGTCCAGGCCATCTACTGGTGTGACGCCTGTGGGAAGGAGACTGAGCGCAGAGTGCACCGTTGTGGGGCTGAGACGCGCTTGCAGCGGGGGTGGCGCTGGTTGGACAACGACCTGGTCAATTTCGTCGCCTCCGCGGTGGGAGCGCTCGTCGCAGCCGGGATCGGATGGGGACTGCTCCGCTGAATGCAGGAAGGGGTGTTTCTATGATTCTACCGGGCGTAGACGAAACACGATATGGCCCCTACGACGTAGTGGTGGCCGGTGGTGGCATGGCGGGCCTTGCGGCGGCCATCGCGGCGGCCCGCCGCGGCGCCAGCACCTTGCTGGTCGAAAAAGCGGGGTGGCTGGGCGGCATGGGCATCACCGGCGCGACCGGTCTGCACAGTTTCTTCAACGTCTTCGACGCCCATCCCGGCGCAGGGCGGCTGCGCGTCGTCGCCGGCATCGCCCAGGAATTGGTGGATCGCGTCGCGCAGCACGGCGGTGGGATCGGGCACGTGCGCATGGAGCGCGGCGGTGATTCCCTGAGCATGATCACGCCCGTCGAGCCCGAGGCGTTCAAACTGGTCGCCACACGCACGTGCCTGGAAGCCGGGGTGAGACTCCTGCTGCATACGGTAGTGGATGAGGTCCGCACGGCCAATGGCCACATCGAGGGAGTGGTGGTGTGGAACAAGGCCGGCCGTAGCCTGGTGCGCGCCAGGCAGTACGTGGATTGCACGGGCGACGGCGATTTGGCCGCCTACGCGGGCGCGCCCTTCGAACATTTCAAGCCGGGCGACCCAGGGGCGTACCCGGCGGGGTTCACCTTCCGGCTGTGCAACGTGGACCTGGCCGACATGGAGGCGGACCTGGAGCGGCGCGGGCTGATTGCGCAAGTGGCCCACGCGGTCAAACCCGGCAGCGCCAGGCCGGACCTGGTGCGCCTGGGCATTGATACGCGCAGGCTCCGCGAGAGTGGCGTCGAGAACGCACCCTCCTATTTCATGGCCTGCTCGCTCCGCCCGCGCGAACTGACGTACTGCAACTGCATCAACTACGGGCCGAACGACGGCCTGGACGTGGAGGCGCTGTCGGCCGCCGAGACGGAACTGCGAGGGCGGATGTTTGAAATCGCCGAGATGTTCCGCAAGAACGTGGCCGGGTGCGCGCAGTGCTACGTGGCCGGGCCGGCGCCAGCCGTGGGCCAGCGCCGCGCGCGGGCGATCCGCTGCGAGTACGAACTGACGGAGGAAGATTGCACCACGGGGCGGCAGTTCGAGGATCAAATCGGCTGCTTTGGGTTCATTGACCACCCCTATCAGCGCGTGCGCCAGGCCGGGGCATACGGCATCCCCTACCGGGCCTTGGTCCCGCGTGGGGTGGACAACCTGCTCATCGCCGGGCGCATGATGACGGTGGAACTGGTGGCCCACAACAGTACGCGCAACACGGTGTGCTGCCTGGTGTGCGGGCAGGCGGCGGGGACGGCGGCGGCGATGGCGGCGGCGCGGGGCGTGGCCCCGATCGCCGTGGACGTGCCGGCCTTGCGCCAGGCGTTGCGGAGCGACGGGGTTCTGCTGGAGCCACACCCCGATCCCATTTGACGATACACGCGGAGGTGGCATGGGAGTGGGGGTGAGGAGGCCCACGCGGCTGGTTGTGGTGGACGTAGACGGCCTGCGGCGCGACGTGTTCCGGGCGGCGCTGGAGGCGGGCCATCTGCCGCACATCGAGCGGATCGTGGGCGGGCGGGATGGGCAGGCGGCCTATCCGGTGGATGCGCTCAGCACGGCGCCCTCTATCACCTTCGCCGGCCAGGCCAGCATCTTTACCGGCCAGCACCCCGGCGTGCACGGCATCGCCGGCAACGAGAGTTTCGACCGGCTGGGCCGCATCTCCGGCGGCCAGCCGCGCCATTTCGGCTTCGATGTGGGCTACACGCTGGCCGTGGACGACGCGGTGCGCGTCTTCACCGACGGCCTGGCCTCGCAACTGCTCAATCCCGAGACTCCCACACTCTACGAAACGGCCTCCGCCCACGGCCTGAGTTCTGTCGTCGCGTACAATATGTACGCGCGTGGCGCCAGCGCCTGGCTGGCCCCCCACGTGGTCGAGATTGCCCGCTTCACCAAGGGGCAGGGGGTCTTGGGGCTGGAGGCGGGCCGGTACGATAGCGGGATGCTCGATCGCCTGGTCGGGCACCTGGATGCAGGCCACCGCCCGGACGTCCTCACCGCTTACTTTATGGGGCTCGACCACCACAGCCACGTCCATGGGCCGGCCTCCCAGCCGGAATATCTGCGGGAGGTGGTGGACCCGCAGATGGGCCGGCTGTTGGAGGCGCTGCAAACGCACGGTATGCTGGAAGGCACGCTCTTCGTGCTGGTGAGCGACCACGGCCAGATCGAGGTCATCCCAGACGACCGGCACTCGATCCGCCTGGGCTTTCCCTTCGACCAGGAACTGGGCCACGTGTTCGAGGCGCTGGGGTTGGACGTGCACGACGTGCCCGGGGAGGACCCGGCCTGCGACGCGGTGGTGGGCCTCAACGGGGGGCTGGCCCACGTCTACCTGCAGCACCGGCAGGCGCGCTGGGCCGACCCGCCGCGCTGCGCGGAGGACGTGCTGCCGGTGGCCGAGGCCTTCCGCCTGATGAGCGAGAGCGGTAAGTACGAAGAGGAGTTGCAGGGCAGCCTGGAACTGATCCTGGTGCGGGACGCACAGCACGAGGGCTGGCGGGGGGAGTACCGCGTCTACGCGGGCGACGGGCAGACGCAGCCGCTGGCGGACTATCTGGCGGCGCGAGCGGGTCTGGGCTACGCCGGCGCGGCCCATCGCATCCGGCTGGCGGCTTCCGAGGAGACGGGCGACCTGATCCTGGTGGCCAACGGGCGGGACGGATTCTACTTTGGTGCGCCGCTGAGAGGGATGCACGGGGGGCTTTACCCAGGCGAGTCCGAGGTGGTGCTGACGTTCGCCTATCCCGGCGGATCGCCGGGCGAGGTCGCGTGGCTGCGGGAGACGGTGGCGGGCGTGGTGGCCGACCGTTGCGCGAACGAGGGGGGCCGGGGGCCGAGCGTGGCGGACATGGTGCCGGTGGCGCTGGCGTTGATGGAACTGACCAGGTAGTCCCGGAAACGCTTGCCAGATTCTTCAAGTGCGTGTATAATAAAGACGTAAAATTCGCATAATTCGCATTTTACCACTTTGCTGCAAGAGGTTACAGTGGAATTTGTGCAATACGTCCGCAAAACGGACCTGGCGCGCAACACTCACCAGGTGATCAATACTGTGCTGCGCGGCCAAACCGCAGTGATTGAGAGCCATGGGCAGCCAGAAGCGGTCATCATAGATATCGTGGACTACCGCATCTTACGTGCCGTCATGCGCTACTATGCACAGCAGCCCGTGGTGGACACGGACTCTGGCCTCCCAGATCAAGCGATAGCGGCACTTGTCAATCCACAGGCCCGCTTCGACCTGGTGTTAGCCTATTACCTGGCCGACGCTATCAGCCTGGCCCGCGCTGCTGAGTTGCTGGGGATCCCCTGGCTAGACCTGCGTACCCGCTGCCTGCGGCTTGATGTTCCTCTACGCACAGCGCCAGCTGACCTGGCCGAGGCCCAAGCAGACGTCGAGGTAGCCAGGAAATGGGTACAGATGATGCAGCCGTAATGCGGCCTGTGCTACTGGACAACACAGTGCTGACCAACTTCGCCCTGGTAAGCAAGGCCGATCTGGTAATGCATCTGTGGCCCACGACAGCATGCACGACATCGGCTGTCCTCGCTGAATACAATGTTGGCGCAGCCAGCCGATTGCTGCCTCCTGACACGTGGGGTAATCTGCCCATCGTGACTCTGACCCAAGAGGAAGCCACCTTCGTCTCCGGTCTGCCAGCCAGACTCGGCGCAGGCGAGCGCACCTGTCTTGCCGTCGCAGTCCACCGCCGAGGCCTCTTGGCCAGTGACGACATGGACGCCCGCCGCGCTGCCCGGCAGCACAATGTCTCCGTGACCGGCACTGTCGGCATCCTGGTTTTGTGTGTACAGCAAGGCTACCTTGCCCGTGATCAGGCAGATGTTCTGTTGTCGGAGATGATCGCACTAGGCTACCGATCGCCTGTCGCCAGCCTGGATGGGCTGGTTGACGATTGAGGGGTGCTATTGAAGGCATGGTCGCTAGTCGGAGCCTTATACTTGGAGATGAGCCAATGACATTCTTTACCGTCAAGGATCTGCCCGGCACAGATATGCTGCCGGGCGTCGTGCGCCGGGCGGTGTACCTGGAGCACGTGATGATGACGTTCTTCGACTTTGCACCGGGCAGCGTGGTCCCGGAGCACAGCCATCCCCACGAGCAGATCACTTACGTGGTGCAGGGGGCGATGGAATTTCACCTGGGGGACCGGACGCAGGTGCTGCGGGCCGGCAGCGGCGTCCTCTGCCCGCCGGGTGTGCCGCACGGGGCCACCGTGCTCGACGAGCCTACGGTCGCGCTCGACGCCTGGTATCCCCTGCGCGAGGACTACAAGTAGCGACGTGCGGAGGTACAATGCGGGTGGGTACACCCGTGCCCGGTGGACGCGGGTGGGTACACCCGTGCTCCTGGCGCTCCTGGCCCTGGCCGGCCTGGGGGGCCTGTGCCTGATCGCCGGTGCTCAGTTGTGGGAGCGCGCCCGTGGCGGGCTAAGCCCACGGCTGCTGCCTGCGTTCCCTACGGTTCCCTCTTATACCCCCTGGCCCACGCCGCCCGTCGCCCTGGCGTTCGACTTGCCCCTGCTGCCCGCCGAGGTGTACGGCCCCTACGTGCGAGGGGAGAGCGGGCCGCTGGCGGTGGACACCCGCTACGGCGCGCAGAACCCGGCCCAGGGCGCGCGCTCCAACTGCTTCCGTGACGCCGAGGGGAAGGGCGTCCCCTTCAGCCAACTCTACCACGCCGGGGTGGACCTGTTCGCGCTGGACGACGCCGGCCAGGTGGCCTGGGGAGCGGCCAGGCAGGCGGCGGTGCACGCCGTGGCCGATGGGGTGGTCGTGCTGGTCCAGGATGCGGGTGCCGACGGCACCATCGTCATGGTCGAGCACCTGCTGGCCGAGGGGAGCGCAGTATACGCGGATGAGTACATCCGATCGGTCTACTGGCACGTGGATTACGTGCAGGTGCGGGAGGGCCAGCCGGTGGCGCGTGGGCAGGTCATCGCGGTCGTGTACGACCGGGGGCTCAACAGCCACCTGCACTGGGAGATGCGTACCTTCGGCGACGGGACAGACCTGTTTCCGGCGGGGACGGCAGGCGCGCGCGGGACCTGTAACGGTTACGTCGCCGGCGTGGGGTACACCTGGGACGACGCGGGTGAGTACACCCGGGCCCGCGCCCACCCGGATGCCTATGGCTACCTGGACCCGGTCGCCTTTGTCGAGCGCTACTAGCCAATCTGTTCGCAGACCTGGCAGGTCGCGGGTGAGTACGCCCGGGAGACCTGCCAGGTCTCGGTCAGGTCTCACTTCTAAAGTTCAGGGAGGGTACATCCATGAACCTGGGTGTCTTGCAGCGATGGTTGGGGTTGGTATCCGGCGCGTTTGCGCTCGTGGCCGGGCTGGTGACCGCGCTGTGGGCGTACACCAAATTCGTCCTGGAGAGGGGCTTGCTCCCTCCCATCCAGTTTGACGTCGAATGTAGCCCCGTCGGACTCCAGGGCGACAGGAAGGTGCTGGAGGTTCTGATCCACCTGAAGAATCTCGGTTCGTCCACCCTGGTGGCAAAGAACATCCGGGCGGACGTCCTCTACCTGGAGGCCGTTGACGAGCCGAGCCTGTTCGACGATGCCAGGCGGGCCACGTTCGGGAGGCTACGTTTTCCCCACTCCCTGCGCAAGGAATTGGAACGCCACGATGCGCCTCCCGCTCCCACCGACAGCGGGTACCACCTTCCCGAAAGCTGGGAGCCTTCGGGAAGGTCCGGCGTGCGGGAACAGCGCGGCTTTAGCATCGTGCCATACGATACCTTCGTGCAACCCGGAATAGATCAAGTCTACACGTTGGTCACCGCTGTGCCCGCGTCCACCACGTACGTGCTCATCTGGTCATCGTTTCAGTATGCCCAGCACCCCTCCCTCTTGCAGCGGTTCATTCTATTCCTGAGCCGCCGCCTGGGCCTCCTCCAGTACAGCCTGCGCCACGTCGGAGAGCCACATACGATTGAGCGCGTTTTTCGCATGACGGATGAACAAGCCGGAGGGGAGACCGCTTAAGAAAGAGCCGGCTGCACCAGAGAGACTTGCCCTGGTGCAGCCGGAGGGTTATATCCGGTTGGAATTGGTTCAGGCCGCCGACGCCATGACCGGCCGGAACTTGTACCCGTAGACGATAACGCCGTCCTCCCCACCGCCCTGCACCTTGCGCGTCACCATTTCCACCGGCATGCCGATGTGCACGTCCCCCGCGTTCACGTCGGTCAGTTGCGCGGTGACCATGGGGCCTTCCTCCAGTTGCACCAACGCCACCATGTAGGGGACGAACTCCTCGAACCCCCGCGGTGGGTGGTACACGGTGCTGTAGGAATAGACCTCGCCCCGTCCACTGAAGGCGAACGACGTCTGGGCCGGCGCTTCGCACTCCGGGCAGACGTCACGGGGCGGGAAGATTTTCGCGCCACACTTTTCGCACACTTCCCCCACCAGCCGGTATCGTTGTTGTCGTAATCGCCAATTCCTGGGTATACTCATGATAGCCTCCTATAAGATCAGTGGTCTACCAATCTACCATTCTCTCCAATACGTGGGTGATGACTGTCGCTCCACTGCCCCCGATGTTCTGAGCGACGCCGATGCGTGCACCCGGCACCTGGTTGGCCCCGGCCAGGCCGCGCAATTGCTGTACCACCTCGACGGCCTGGTAGACGCCGGTGGCCCCGACGGGGTGCCCGCGCGCCTTCAGCCCGCCCATGGTGGCCACGGGCACCCGGCCCTCAATCCCGATCTCCCCCTCCAGCGCCAGCCGCAGCCCCTGGCCCCTGGTCGCGAATCCAGCCGCCTCCAGGCTGAGCGCGGCCATGATGCTGAAGGCGTCGTGTAACTCGAACAGGTCCACGTCCTGCGGCCCGATCCCGGCTTGCTTGTAGGCGCGGTGGGTTGACACGATCGCCCCCTCCAACACCAGCAGATCGCGCCGGTCGTGGACGGCCAAGGTGTCGGTGCCCACGGCGGAAGCGGCGATGCGCACCGGAGCAGGCGACAACGTGCGCGCCACATCGGCCGGCGCCAGCACGACTGCCGCCGCGCCGTCGCAGATGGGAGAACTATCCAGCAGATTGACCGGGTCACAGACCATCGGGGCCCGCGCAAACTGTTCGGCCGTGACCGGATAATGGAACATGGCGTGCGGATTGTGCTGCGCGTTGCGGTGGGCGTTCACGGCAAAGGTGGCAAAGTCCTGGTGGCTATAGCCGTGTTCGTACATGTAACGCCGCATCAACAGCGCGTTGATGGCGACGAACGAGACCCCTTGGGCGGCCTCATAGTCGCCGTCGGCCGCCAACGCCAGCGCCATGGTCGCATCTACGCCAGAGGCGTCGGTCATCTTTTCCACCCCGACCACGACGACGACGTCCGCCAATCCTCCTGCGACGGTGACGTACCCCATACGCAGCGCCGCCGCGCCGGAGCCGCAGGCGGCCTCGATCTTGAACGCCTCGATCCCGCGCAGGCCCGCGAAATCGGCGATCAGCGCGCCCAGGTGCTCCTGCCCGGCCAGTTCACCCGATAGCATGTTGCCCACGTAGAGTGCATCCGCCCGCGTCACGCCGGCGTCGGCCATGCCGGCCTGGACCGCCTGCAGCGCCAGGTGACGGAGGCTGACGTCCCAATGCTCTCCGACTGCGGTTTGTCCAACCCCGATGATGGCAACGTCTCTCATGTTCTCAACTTCCTGGTGAACCGCACGTAGGTGGCATAGTCAATCGGAACGCGCCGCGCAATGTAATCCCGGGTTGCCAGCGCCCGCTGCTGCCGCTCCAGAATGGCGTCGGTGACGTAGAGAGAAATGGCATCCGAGCCGGCCCCGGAGCCATAACTGGCCAGAAATATCCGGTCGCCCGGCCTGGCCAGGTCGAGCACGGCCGCCAGGCCGATGAGCGCAGAGCCGGCGTAGGTGTTGCCGATCTCGTTGGCCAGTAGACCAGGCTTGATCTGTTCCGGCGCAAAGCCCAGGCCTTTGGCGACCGTCTGCGGGAACTTGACGTTGGGCTGGTGGAAGACGGCGTAGGCATAGTCGGAGGGCTTTCTGCCCAACGCCTCGAGCAAGCCGTGGGCTGCACCGGTGATGTGCTTAAAGTAGGCCGGCTCGCCCGTGAAGCGGCCACCGTGGGAGGGATAGCGCTGGTAGGCCCGCCGCCAGAAATCGGGGGTGTCGGTGACGTAGGAAAGCGAGCCCTCGAACACGGCCAGCGCCTCCTCGGCCGGGCCGACCAGGTAAGCGGCGCCCCCGGCACTCGCCGTATACTCCAACGCGTCGCCCGGCCGGGCCTGGGCCGTGTCCATGCCGATGGCGAGCACGTAGCGCGCCATCCCGGAGCCGGTGAAGCCGATGGCAGCCTGGAGCGCCTCGGTACCGGCCTTGCAGGCAAACTCCCAGTCGCCCGCCTGCGTGTAGGGCGTGACGCCGATGGCCTCGGCCACGATGGTCGAGGTCGGCTTGACGGCGTAGGGATGCGACTCGCTGCCGACCCACACGGCGCGGATGTGCCTCGTATCCACGTGGCCGGCGCGGGCCAGCGCATTGCGGGCCGCCTCGATGGACATGGTCACCACGTCCTCGTCTGGGCCGGGCACCGATTTTTCTTTGACCGGCGTGCCGCCCTGCCCGCCCATCCATATGCGGTCCACCTCGCTGGCCGGCAGCCGGTAGCGGGGCACATAGGCCCCGTAGCCGACGATACCCACCGGGCGATCAGGTTTCAGTAGTTCGACGTCAGAAACAGGCAATCTCAACTCTCCAATGTCCCACACTTGGCCCGGCGGCGCGACCCAAGCGCGCCGGCCACGGCCAGGCCGGTGATGATTAACGTGAACAATCCTGACAGGACAGGAAATGCGATCCACAGTGGATCCAGCCAGTGGGGGATGATGCCCGAGGCGTCGCCCACATCGGCGTAGGCCGCGCTGAGCGTGGTGCGCCCGGCGGGGCCGGCGACGGTGAAGAGGGCAAAGATGCCGACGACGCTCAGGGCGGCTAACAAGCCAGTCAGCAGCCCGGCCAACGTCGCATGGGAGCCTGGGCAGGCTGTCGCCGGCGAGTACGCCGGTGACCCCCCACTGCGTGGGGGGCTTGCTGAAGGGGCCGGCACAGAGCCTGGGCTGGCTGTCACAGACCCCCCACGTTGTGGGGGGCTTGCAGAAGGAGGGCTTGCGGAAGGGGCCGGCACAGCCCAGCGCTGGGCCAGCCAACCCGCCAGCGCGCCTACCGGTGCGGCGAGCAGCAGGTGCACCAGCGGTAACCCCCTGCTCACGATGAACAGCGGCACGCCCAATGCCGCCGCCGTGCCCCCCACGATCAGGCCGGCTTCCAACCATTTCGGCAGGCGGTCCCACGTGCGCTCGATCCAGCGAGCCAACCGGGCGTCGCGGGCCAGCAGCGCCTTCGCTCCCGCCCAGGCCCCCAGCAACCCACACCCCAGTTCCAGTCCTCCGAAGGCCAGCGTCTGGATGATCCAGAAGGCGCCGACGCTATCGAGGAGCGGCGGGACGAGACCGCGCAGGAACCCGAGGCCCGCTCCCGTTAATTCGCCCAGGATCGGGCGGCTGGCCTCCTGCGGCCCCAGCAGGAGCAACAGGACCAGTTCGCCCAGAAAGACGAAATGGGCGGCAAGGCCGGCGCTCACCAGCCCACCCCACAGGCTCAGGGGGAGTACCTGCTCCCGGCTCGGGGAGCGATGCCAGGCGGACCAGGCGGCCCACAGTCCCAGCACCAGCCCGACGAACGGCACGCCGGCGGCCACGCCCATGCCAGCGCCCACCGCCAGGACCCCCGCCGCGCACCCCACCAGGCCCCACACGATCCAACGGAGCCACCAGCGCCTGGACGGCATCACGACGCACCTCCTGTCAAGAAACCAGCCAAGAAACCAGGTTTTGTCGCTGCGCTTACAGGCCGCAATCCGCAATCCGCATTCCGCAATCCGCACTCCGCTGCGTGTTCGCCGGCCTCGGCCGCCATGGCAACCTTGCGGGCGTGGAGCCGCATGTGGCCGCGCTGGATGCCCTCGGTGGCCAGCGCCCGCAACGCGGCCAGGTTCTGCGCCAGTCCCACGGCAGCGACGATCTCCGCCAGTTGCTGGGCGCGTTGCACGCCCAGGATTTTGAGCGCTACGCGGGCCGTGGGGTGCACGCGCGTGGCCCCGCCCACGATACCCACCGCCAACGGCATCTCCAATGTGCCTACCAGGTTGCCCGCAGCGTCGCGCGCCCAGGTGCTCAGGCTGGTGTAGCGGCCGGCCCGGGCGGCGTAGGCGTGGGCACCGGCCTCGACCGCCCGCCAGTCGTTGCCGGTGGCGACGACGACGGCATCCACGCCGTTCATGATGCCCTTGTTGTGGGTCGCCGCGCGGTAGGGGTCGGCGGCGGCGAAGGCCCAGGCCTCGACGATCCCACGCGCCACCTGCTCGGCGGAGAAATCTCCCCAGGCCAGCGCTTCCAGCAGCACCGTGCAGCGCGCCCGCGCCAGCCGGCGGTCGGCCAGGTTGGAGAGGATGCGCAGTACCACCCGCCCGCCGGCAATCTGCTCGACGCGGGGGGCCAGCGCTTCGCAGGCGGTGTTGACCGCATTGGCCCCCATGGCGTCCCGGCAGTCGAAGATGAGGTGCACCACCAACATCGGGCCAACCGGCGTGCGCTCCAAGACGCGCACCTCCAGGTCGCGCGCCCCGCCACCCGCGTTGACGATGACCGGATCGGTGGCACTGGCCAGCGCCAGCAGTTCGTCGCGCGCGGCCAGCAGGTCGAAGCGGGCCGACCAGGGATCGGCCACGTCGAGCACCTGCAACTGGCCGATCATCTCCGGGGCGGTGGCAGCGGCCTGGAAGCCGCCGCCCGCGCGGGCCAGTTTGGCGGCGAAGGAGGCTCCAGCCACGACCGACGGCTCCTCGATGACCATCGGCACCAGCACGTCGCGCCCGTTGACGGAGAAGTTCGTCGCGATACCCAGGGGCAAACTGTACAGGCCGGCCACGTTCTCGACCATGCGATCGGCCCGCGCCAGGTCGAGCCCCAGCGCGCCGCGCAGAGTCGTGGTCTCATCCTGGGTCAGTGCCGCCCATTGGGCGACCTGTTCGATGCGCTTCTCCAAAGGCTGGTCGTAGAACCCGGCCAGGCGGGAAGATGACGTTGTGCGCTCTTCGTTGTGCATGTGGCCCGAACTATCCGCATTACGCCCAGCGTACTCGCCGGCTTACGCATTACGCATTATTTCCTGATATATAGGTAAGCCGCCGGTACGCCAAGGGCCCCGGCGGTTGAGTTGAAGTATACCACCGGGGCCCTGTCAAAAACTACCCAACTTGCCAAGAAACCAAGTCTTTAGGAAAAAACCTGGTTTCTGTTGTTCCTCCCTGACATCGAATTTGGGCATTGACGTTCACGCGAAATTGCGGTACGCTATCATAGGCAGGCTTGGTGTAAATACTCGTTGGGCCGCCTACTATGAGCTTCATGGTGGGCAGATTTACGCCACCTACTCCGCCGATACGTGTGCTCCCATGCGGCATGTGGATTTCGATGTGCAGGTCGTCTTACCGCCGGGATTTGCGGCCGCCACGCCGCTGACGCAGAACATCAACGGTCGCTATGACGATAGGCGCTATACGTTCAAGTTTGGAGTTCAGTCGCCGCCGTAGGCTGGTTTCAAAACACGTGTGGCGGCGCAACCAGCGCATGCACCCGACGCGGCTACCAGGCCGTCGTGACAGAGGTTCGGGTTATTCCGGCGAGTCTTACTCGCGGGCGAGTCGTCAGCACCCGCCGCTGGGCGACTTTATGTGGTGGGATATGGCCTACGACGGCTTGGTGCAGAAGGCCGCAATTTAGTTCTGCGGAAGAAGTTGGGGGAGGCAGTGAGTTCTGCCGCCAAGCCACCTGGCGAATTGGGTATTGACCTGCGCGCAAAATCTCAGTATACTATCAAGGGAGGGAGCGCCCTGGTGCCAGGGATTGTTCGAACGCAAGATGGCCGCAGGGTACCCGTGGTACAAAGCGATGCCGTTTGTGTGTGCAGCGTTGGCCAGGCACGGGCCGACCTTCGGTCGGCAACTATTGCCTCAAGTTCAAGCAACCCTACGACGTCGAAAAGGCGCTGGGGGTGGTTTCGCCCGCCGCGGAGCAGGCGCTGCTGGACTTGCAGGCAGACCTCGCTGAGAGATTCGAGGCCATGGAGGATCCATCTGATCGCGGAAGAGGGGTAAAGGTGCGCTTACGTAGCGGCTGGAACCGACGCTCGCGTCGGCGCTAGCACGCCTCTACTCCGCGCGGCTCAACCGCCGCGCCGTTAGCCTTAACTGGCACTCCCGGCGGGATGTGCTATACTACTTCACATCGGAGGACTCTGAGAGGTGCAGCATGCCCCGTACAGTGATCTTGAAAGAGGCCCGAGCCCCCTACATCCTGTCGCTGGAAGAGGCCACGTTAAGCCAGGAGACAGTCATCCTGGAGCGGGAAGGCCGGCCGGTGGCTGTCGTAGTGCCCTTTGGCGAGTATGAAGCATTCGCCACCTGGCGGCAGCGCCAGGCGGAGGGCGAGTTCTGGCGTGAACAGGAGGAATGGGAACAAGAGTGGGCCAAACTCCCACTTTGGGAGCAGGAAGGAACATGGCCGGAGGAACTGACGCCGCAGATGATCGAGGCACGCTTGAAGGCCGTCAGAGAGTCCTATGGCATGGTCAAGGTAGATGACCCCGACAAGACGTTATACATCGCTACCAGTTCCGAGTTAGCCCCGGAGAACGTTTGGCTCGCTTTGAAAGATGCCACTAATGCGGATGAACAGCCATGAACGACTTGACCGATGCCCCATCCGGCACACACATCTTTGTGGATGCCTCGGTGCTGGCACTGCACTTCACCGGGCATCCCGATTTAGGACCGCCATGCCTGGATTTCCTTGAGCGGTGTGTTAGCCACGAGATCAAAGGCTATACCTCGGTGATCGCTGCCAGCGAGACTATCCATCGTGTCATGATCAGCGAGGCTTGTGCCAACCTGAGATTGGCTACCTCATCCGAAGCGGTCAACTATCTGAAGAAACATCCCGGCGCAGTCAAGGGATTGCGCCAGCACTTGGCCGTGGCCGGCATGATCTACCGTCTGGGCCTCGAAATCCTCCCTGTGACTTACAAGGACCTGCACCGCAGCAACCAGGTGCGCCAGCAGTATGGCCTGTTGACCAACGACTCGCTCATTGTGGCGGTGATGCAGCGGTATCGCTTGCACCACCTGGCGACGCATGATCGGGATTTTGCTCGCCTCTCCACACTCCACGTCTGGTGTCCAATTCCGCTTTCCTCATGAATGCATTGGATATGGCGGCTTCATGACGTGCCATCTAGCTTGTCAATAAAACTGGCCAGCGTGTCGGCCCCACGGATGCGGATGCGCGGCATCTCGAACAGGTTCTCCCGCGTGTACGTGTTGCCCCACTCTGTCGTCAGCGCTCCCCAGTAGCCCGCCGACTTGAGCACCGCGATCACGTCCGCGTCGCGCTTGCCCGAGGGGTAGCAGAAAAAGCGGGGCAGGCGGCCGGTGTGCTGCTGGATCGCTTCCTGGATGCCCAGAATCTGGTACACCAGGTAGTCGTAGGAGCGCCTGCGCAGGTCCACGTGGTCGCGCCCGTGGCCCTGGATGTCCATCCCGGCGTCCGACATCTCTTTGATCTGCGTCCACGTCATGTAGCCTGGGCGCTCGAAATGGGGGGGCGTGGCCAGCACGCAAAACGTACCCGTGAAGCCATAGTCCAGGAGCAGCGGAAAGACGACCCGGTAGGCGTCCTCGTAGCCATCGTCGAAGGTGAGCACGACCGGCTTGTCCGGCAGCGGGTACCCTTGTGTCAGGTAGAGGTACAGGTCGGTCAGCGTGATGGTGTGATAGCCGGCGTCGGCCAGGAACTGGAGTTGGGCCTGAAAATTCTCCGGCGAGACGGTCAGGTCGCGCCGGTAGCGGTCGGCGTTGGGTGGCAGTTCGGAGACGTAATGGTACATCAGGATGGGTACGCGGGCGCGCTCGGGCAAGGTCACCGGCGTGGGGGTGGACATTGGGCTGGCCGCCTCGGTGTACGATGAGGAGCCTGGGCTGGCTGTCGCCGGCGAGTACGCCGGTGACCCCCCACTGCGTGGGGGGCTTGCCGAAGGGGCGCCCTCGAATGGATCAGTCACGTAGGGAGTCTCCCAGCGGCCGCGCGCTGGCATAGCGGCCCACAGGCTGACGCCGACGGCCAGGACGAGCAGGCAGGCGACCAGGCACGAACCCCTGGCTCCGGTAGCAGAGTGTGTGGTAGATGGACCTGGTTTCATCGGCATTCAAACGCCCCAAGTGCTGGAGGCAAGCGCAAGGATACCTTAGAGAAGACAATCTGTCAAGTGGCAGATCTTCCCGAAGGCTCGCAAGCGTACTGCGAATGCCAGGGATGCCACCCCGAAGCCTGCGGGAAGATTGACTTTTCAAGTGGCAGATCTTCCCGAAGGCTCGCAAGCGTACTGCGAATGCCAGGGACGCCACCCCAAGCCTGCGGGAAGATTGACTTTTCATCACCTCCCCGGTAGAATAGAATCAGTCCGCAATCCGAAGTCCGCAATCCGCAATCCAAGATGCGTTACCCGATTATCGCTGGCAACTGGAAGATGCACCTGGGCCGGGTGGACGAGGCGCTGGCCTTCATCCGCCGCATCCGGCACGGACTGCATGAAATCGAGGGGGTGGAACGGGTGGTGTGTCCGCCCTTCACCGTCCTGGTGGCGGTGGCGGAGGTGCTCCGCCCTATGCACATCGGCCTGGGGGCGCAGACGATGCACTGGGAGGAGCAGGGGGCGCACACCGGGGAAATCTCGCCAGGGATGCTGGCAGGATTGTGCCAGTACGTCATCCTGGGCCACTCGGAGCGGCGGGCCGACGACGCCGAAAACGACGTTGCGGTCAACCGCAAGGTGCAGGCGGCGCTAGGGCATGGCCTCACTCCCATCGTCTGCGTGGGGGAGAACCTGGTGCAGAACGAGGCGGGCCAGACCCACGAGTTCATCGGCGGGCAGGTACGGGCGGCACTGGCGGGCCTGCCGGCGGAGCAGGCCGCGCGCTGCGTGATCGCCTACGAGCCGATCTGGGCCATCGGCACCGGCAGGGCGGCGACCCCGGCGGACGCCAACCGCGTGATTGGGCTGACCATCCGGGGCACCCTGGCTGAGATGTTGGGTGAGGCCACCGCCCAGGCCGTGCGGGTGCAGTACGGGGGCAGCGTCAACGTGGAGAACATCGCGGCGTTCATGGCGATGCCGGAGGTGGACGGCGCGCTGGTGGGTGGGGCCAGCATCAAGGCGGATTTTGTCGAATTGGTGCGACGAGCAGCGTCGGCCCATTGAAAACATTCTCCCCTCCCTCGCAGGGAGGGGCAGGGGGAGGGTGGGTCTCCCTCGTTCACAGGCTTCGCGACCGCCCCCCCAACCACACCCCGGGCG